>B570J14230_10000372_pt1 | contig 17602 bp, 20 predicted proteins | sample LakMenepilimnion_3_FD_14230 | JGI IMG/M metagenome (IMG submission 14230) | reverse complement strand
TAGAACCACCACCGCCACCACCACCGCCACCACCACCACCACCGCCACCACCGGGTGGAGAAGGAGGAGGACCGGGAACTGGTTCTTTATCTTTTGGTGGTGGCTCACCGGGAGGCTTAGGTTTTGGACCTACACTAGAACCACCACCAAAACCACCGCCACCGGGCGTGTACTCACTGTCATCTATATCTGACTCTTCAGGAGGAGTTGGATCTGCAGGTATATATGGATCACTAGGAACAAAAGGTCTAGCTGGATTGCCAATAACTGGATTTTGATTTGGTTTGTCTAACGGGGATGCAGAAGTTTTACCAGCTCCAGCACTAAAATCATTCATTTTTCCTTGGCCGTATATGTCATACACAGAAGTAAAATTAGGTTTTTGATCTGGCAAAATAGGGTTACCAAATTGATTATTGCCATACATAGAATATATTGGAGCATTTGGGTCAGGCTCGTTTGGTTCAGAAGTATTTGTTTTAGGCGCATTTGTATTTTTGTTAGCATTACCCTTGTACATATCGTAAACAGAATTATATTGTGATGATGCCATCGGTTCCTCTTTTCTGTGTAATTAAAACTCGCTACTGTTAAGTCTTTCAAGGTATCGCCTTTTAGTCTCATCATCTTCTTGAAAACCAATTGAACCATCAGATTGCTGCCTCAAAACTGGAGGATCAGATCTCATATTGCTCATAAATTTTGGTGCAATTTCCAAAGCGGAATCTCTTAAAGCACCAAACACTGGTTCTTTTGACCCAAGGTTACCAAGCTGCGTAGATATAACTTTACCTGCAAAATTAGCTGGCCTTGCCATAATTGAATTTCCAACAGCATTATCTAAATAAGAATAAGCATCTTCTAAACCAGAGGCAACTTTACCAGCATAGGTATCTGGAACTACTCTAGGAAATGCGTTCATTGTACTAGAAAGAGGATCTATCTTTGCTATGTCATCAGAATAATTTCCTGCGTTTGCTAAAATTGCGCTGTAATCAAAACCTTTTGAACCAGCATTAGCCATATCGCCAAAACTATTAGAAGTAGAAAAAACTGTAGGCATTATATCTGGAACAATTTTTGAAGCAGATAAAACCTCAGGAGCTACACTAGCAGCTTTAGCTCCAAACCCTAAAATCTTTGGAGCTTTAAAAAGCATTTTCGCAGCAGGAATAGAACCAAGGCTTAAATAAGTTGATGGGTCTGTAAAAATATCTCCAGCAGCTTGTTTAAGCGCACCGCTAAAAGTTCCATCACTAGGACCACTACTAAAGTATGCTTCATTAGCGTGTACTTCAGATTTTGGGTCAGTATAACCAAGAGTGTCAGAAAAAGGAATAATATTTAACATAGCCCTTGGATCAGCTTTACCATAATTTCCACCAGTCAAACCATAAAGAGCAGTGCTCCCAAGCCCACGAAAAAACCTTCCGGGCTTGTCTAAGGTTTCCCCTGCAGAATCAAGCATTTGAAGCAACAAACTTTCTTCTCTTGGGTCCATGGCTTATCCCCTCATAGGTGGTGCAGGTGGCTGTTCATAATCTGGCTCTTTATCTAACGGTGGAGGCTCACCGGGGGCAACTGGTTTTTGGCCCAAGACGCTCATAAGCATATCGTAAAGAACGCTGCTATTAGGATAGTTTTTCATTTAATTTACTTCTTGGCTCCGGGATGTGGTCCTAAAACGGGAATCATTTTCCCATCTAATCCCATAGCAAACTGACCACCTTTTGCTCTGTGCGTTCTTTCCACACCTTCCTGACCATCTGTTTCTGGATTCCAAACTGGAGGCCTTGTGTAGATAAGCCTTCCTGTTTTTGGATCATTATAAGTGAAACCATCGGCATTCATTTTAGCGCCTACATTTTCTGGAGGAGCTACTTGCACTTGCGAGTAAGTATTGTTTTGCGGATTATTTACAGTTGGCCTATACGATGTAGAAGTCTGGTTTGATGGCGGTTGATAATTTTTATTGTTATTAGCTTGATCAACTTTCCAGTTAGCTAACCATTGAGAATAATCACTTTTGTATAATGCAGCGTCTTTTTCATTTTTTGCTGCTTGTTCTGGTGTAAAAGGAGTATAAAATTTAGCAGCGTAGGCAGCACCACTCATTGGCTCACTAGGTGGAGTAGGGGAAGCTTTTTGTGGCATAGGAACAGGTGCTGGAGCAGCGTTTGTGCCTCTGAAAGCTGTATCACTAGCGTATTCGCTCCTGCCTCCTGTTACTAGGTCGTTCCTACTAGGAGCGTTATAATTTACAAATTGATTTGGCTGATTAACCAAAGGCGAAACAGGTGCTGTACCTATTTCTGGCCTAGCTGCTTGTCCGGGAACCTTATAAGGAATAGGGTTTGCTTTTTGTTGTGATCTTGCTTGGCCTTGCTGACGAGGCTTATTAAACAAGTTTTGCTTAATAGAACTTTTAGTCATACCAGTACCTTTGGCTGCACCCATGCCGTTCATGCGCTGCGCTACTGATGGTATTTCATTTGTTGGCATTTTAAAATCCTTAATTAACGAAGCTCATTTGTACTAAGTTTGTTTGGCATAGGCACTGGAGTTTTTGCACCACCAGCATATTGATTACGGGGCATGTTAAAAGCCAAGTCATTTTCTGGACCACTTAACCGATTTACTAAAGGCGAAGCTGGTTGCTGCCCCGGTACTTGGTACTTGCTAAGCTGCTTTGAATTAATCTTACCTTTATTTACACCCTTTTGAACAGCTTGGCCCATCCTCGACATGCGCTGTTCTACCGTTGGGACTGTAGCTTGACCTCCTGATAAATTAGGTGCTGCAGGAGTAGTTGTTTTTTTAGGTAGTGGCCTATCAAAAAAACCACCGCCAACCATATTAGCGTACTTTATATACACAGGATTTTTCATTCCGGTAGCACCACCGTACCTAGTATATTTCCAAGCTTGGCTTCCATCACCCGGATCTACATATCCGGGTGTTGCATCAAGACCAAGCATTCCCGGATGACCTCCATGTGGAGCCCATACCTTGTTAAATTCATCCTGTGTAATATAAGTGTTAGCCATTGTATAACTCCTTAATTAACGATTTTGTGCTGCGTAATTTACATAACCTTTATTTGGGTTAGGTTTATGTCGATCACCTACTGTTCCAGCTGCAAAATCTCTCATATACTTAGCATTTCCTGCTGCTATTTCTTCAGGTGTTGGTGGTTTATAGTCTTTGTTACTCATAAAACCTTTTAGTGTAGTCATGCCAAACATTCCGTTAGGCATTCCGTCTTCAGTGTACAAATTTGTTTGAGGCTTTGTATTAAATCCATCCCACATAGGCACTGCACTTTGCTCGTATTTTGCTTGATTTTCAGGTGTCATTCTAAATCCACCCGGCTTAGGATTATATTTATACTTAAACCTTTCATCTGGCATTTTTTGTGGAATTGGATATCCATTTGCATCATATTTGACTGGGCCCTCAGGACCAAAACCGGGTGCATATCCAGCTGATGGTCCTGTAGGGGCAGGTGCAGGTGCTCCCAAAGGTGCTGTTAATGGTTGCGCTGCTTGTCCGGGAACCTTATAAGGAATAGGGTTTGCTTTTTGTTGTGATCTTGCTTGGCCTTGCTGACGAGGCTTATTTAACAAGTTTTGCTTAATAGAACTTTTAGTAATACCAGTACCTTTGGCTGCACCCATGCCGTTCATGCGCTGTGCTACTGATGGTATTTCATTTGTTGGCATTTTAAAATCCTTAATTAACGAAGCTCATTTGTACTAAGTTTATTTGGCATAGGCACTGGAGTTTTTGCATTAGCATATTGATCTCGACCAGCATCTCCACGATACTGCTCATAGCCAATTCTTGTTGCAACCCCATTTGCATCAGGTACATTTTTGTTTGGCATTGGTCTGTAAAATTGATAATTGGGCTCTGGATTACCTAACTGATTAGCCAAAGGCGAAGTAGGTTGCTGCCCCGGAACTTGGTACTTGCCAAGTTGGTTAGAATTAATCTTACCTTTATTCACACCCTTCTGGACAGCTTGACCCATCCTCGACATCATGCGTTGCTGTACTGATGGAACTGATGCTTGACCGCCTGACAGGTTAGCTGCTTTTTTTGCAGCTTTTTCAGCGTCTGCAGCAGCTTTTGCAGCGTCTGCAGCAGCTTTACTTTTTTGGTTATTATCGTATTGTAGCTGTTGCGAATAAATTCTTTGCCTAGCAGCATTCATAGATTGCAGCAAAGTAGCTTGCAAATAATGTGGCATCGTAGAAAATTCGTTGTCAATATCATTAGTGTTCCAGTTATATTTCCATGAACCAGAATTAGGCTTAGACAGCCCATTAGCCATTGCCCATTGATCTTCTGCTGTTAAACTTGTAAACGCTCTACTTCCTTGTGGTGGCATAGCTTAAGCTCCTTGTGGTGGCATCATTTCAGGTGGCACTCCTTCCGGTGGCATGCCTTCTGGTGGCATCATGCCCGGAGGAGGTGGAGGCGGTGGCTGAATCAGATACTTAGAAATATCAAGGTCCATCGTCTTAGCCCAATCCTGAAGAAGCGCATTGACTGCAGTAAAATCTCCAGTATTTTGTGCGAAGCTGGATAGACTAGGCAAGATATTTTGCATGGCAAGACCCATGTTATCTGCGTCACGCTGCTTGTTTGGCTTCATCGAACTGCCAGCAGCAACTCTGTATTCAAGGTTGTGCAAGATGTCATTTGGATCGCTAGATACAATAAGCTGATCCCATAGAAAAGCAATTGGCTTACCAACAACATTAACCACATCGTTACCAGTAAGATGCCAACGAACAGCAAGAGCTTCTTTCTTGGCAACATCTGTCATTGCGTCTTCAACTTTGTTCGCCATATCGTCAGGGCGAATTTTCGTTTGTTCCGTTTTACTCTGAGCTTCCGTGGCAGAACGGTATGATGCAGCCGATTCGCCATAAACCAACTCCGTGAGCCCTACACGCTTTTCAAAGTTTCTCTCAACGGCAGATAGAACCTGCCAGATGTCCGAATTAAATGGAGGATGCTGAAGGAATTGAACTACATCAGTAACAGTACCATGAGTTTCATCTATTTCTAAAAGCTCATAGTCTGTACCGTGAAGAATAGTAGACTTAATTTCTTCGCCAACTGATTTTTTAATTGCAAGAAAATCTCTGCACGAAACTCTAATTTTTCCAGCAATAAATGAATACACCCAGTTAATAAATTTAAGCTCACCAAGACCGGGTTTAAGATGCGACATAGGCCAAACTTTTCTTGGCCTTTCATGGAAAATAATAGGAGTCATTGGCCAGCTGTCATCAGCCCAGAATGGAGTATCCCATTCTAACCTTCGCTTAATTTCTGCGTCATCCCCGCCATTTTGAATATCAGGAGGAAGGTTAAGCGGGTAATCTACTTTGTCGCATACAGCAAGATAAGCGTAATCACCGTACTCTTCTAGCGGTTCAAGATTTTCTTTTGGAACACCAGACAAACGCCCACCAACACCAACCTTAGAGTAGACTTTCCAATAGACAAGAAGGTCATTTGTTTTACCTTGTTTACGCTTGTAATCTCCAGCAGTGCCTTCTCCCATGAGATTACCTTGCTGGTTATATGATTCAAGATGGCCAGACAAAGTACCAGCAACTAGGCCAAAATCTCGTTCTACTTGCCACACAGGATCAACACAGCGTTTAGCTATCCATCCTGCTTCAGCAATTGTTTCCATATCAGGATCAATAACCAAATTGTCTACAGTGTCGTAGAAGCTACCAACAAATTTCTTTCCTGTTCCGGGAGATACATAGGGCCTTGTCCAAAGTACGCCCATGCCTTTAATTAACGCCTCATCAATCGCTCGTCTTGAATGATCTTTAAGGTTAAGTGCATCAGGGGTAAAATTTAAATAATTTTCAAGCAGAAGTGCTCTAGCTCCATCAAGCTTTGTCTGCTTAATGTTCATCTCTTGAAGTTGTTCAAACATTGGTCCAAATTGCTGCGGATTAAAAGGAGCAAAAGCCCCTTCAGGAATATCCATAACAACTCTTGGATTTACTTTTCGATGTGGATTTCTTGAATAAAGTGCTGGCCCAAAGAGCTGGACCATTTCTGCAACTTTATTAACCGTCATAGCAAAGGTAGGTCTAGGGAAATCGTCTGCGCTTCCAGTAAAAGAAAGCCCTCCCCCTCCACCCTTTTTGAGACCATACATAAAATCGTATGGGCCATCAAAGAACTGCATACAAGTTTCGGCATCCTTACCAAATTCATCCTGCTTAAAATCATAAGCAAGCTGAATTTTTTTCAACCATGCAGTAACTATAGGGGCTAAGAGGGAGTCTTCTTTCATTTATTATTTCGCAACAGCAAATGCGCCTTTTTGTTTTTGTTGTTGTTCAGTTATTCGCATAACCAAAGTCCAAGCTCCAGCTTCTCTGGCTTCAGGTATTTGTGTAGTAGGATCATCTAAATGTCTTACTCCATCCATACACCGAATGGTTACGCTATCTTTTTCAAACACGCTGCAAGCAATAGTTTCTGCTCCAACATGAGTAACAACCGCTGGCCTTGGCGCAGTAGTCCTATCCGCTGCATGATACCAAAGCACCATATCACCAACAAAAATATTAGGCATAACAAACGAGGGCATATCATTCTCCTTGAGCAATTTCTAGGGGCTTCACTGATTTAAGCCATCCGTCAAGATCAAACTTTTCTTCAGGCTCAATAACAGTGTTATAAAGTACCATAATCGCAGCTTCCCACGCAACTAAAGATTTCTCATTTGGCTCACTATTACAAAGTTTTGCGATCTGGGAGGCTAAATCTTTTACCTTGCCATCTGGGTTGTTTAGTGCCCATTCGCCTATTGCTGTCCAAGAATTTTCATCAAGTTCTTCGTTTTTAGGCGAATAATCTAAAAACTGGCAAGCATCTTTAAAGCCTTCTTTGGCAATAGCTCCAATAATCATTGCGGAAGATCCACTCATAATCACACCTTTTCTTTACCGGGGCCAAGATTAATCATGCCCAAGCCCCCGTTTTGCTTGTTCATGCGCCTGACTTTCGCTTTCAAGGCTTTCAACACAGTATCATCTTTTCTTTCCATAGTGTGCCTTTGCACATATTTTAAATTACTCATGGCCATGTATCTAAAACATGCCATAGCATGAACCCTACCTCTATCTTCTGGCTTATCGGTAACATAACCTCTTGGCTCTTTCTTGTATCTGTACCTTTCTATTTCCCACATAAAGTTAGGACATTGCGGAAATACTTTTAATTTAATTGACCCGTCTTCTCTAACTTTTAGAAATGATCTTGCAGCTTCAATACCGCCCTGCACATCATCTGAGCCCCATTGAAAACCGCTGCCAGTAGAAGCAGAATAAACTTTGTATTTACGCAACGCTCTTGAATACTGTTGTTCAACATTTAAACCACTACCAATATCAGATATTCTCCCACCATGCATATCTATTACAAACTTTTCAAACTGCTGACCTACGGATTTTTGAGCCATTCTTTGGCCAAACTGTTCAGCATCACAGTTGTAAATATAAAGCTCATCATATAGATAAATAGTATTCCCAAGCATAGGTGGAGGAATAGCAAAAAACAAAACGCAGCAAACCTGCCTACCGGGGTCAACAACAGCATACCTAGTCCACTCATTAGGTATCTGAAAAAACTCGACTCCATGCATTGCTTTTGAAAACTCTGGAAATACCCTAAGACTATTGATTGCAAACTCGCCAGATATCCTAACTTTCCGTTCGTCTTCTGACATTCCTTCTGCAAATTCTTTTTTCTCTTTGTCACCGATGTGTGGGTTGTCATCCAAAATAATAACAAACTCGTCCACGGTTCTTTCATCTGGGGCATCTGGGTGCTTCTCTCTTTCTGTCAAAGCTCGTTCATGCAATTCAAGAAGTTTTTCCGTTCCAGTTTGAGGAGTAGCAGACCAGAACCCGCAACCTTTTCGATCCAAAATACGAGCACTTAATTCTGGATGCCAATCAGGATCTACAATTTCCTCATCAAGCCAGAATATATCAATATCGCTACCTTGAGGTGGCTTACCTTCTGAAGAGTAAAAGCTTATTTCCCATCCGTTGTTTAGCACAACAAGTTTAGGAATATTCTTGGCCTTGTTTTCCCATGCTATCTTTTTGATTAGCCTTTTAGGAATTAGCGGAGGTGATGGCTTAGTAAGGTGAAACCGATCAAGGTCTGACTTTTCCCAAGGTTTGTAAGTCCTCCATTGTTTGGTTTTTAAATCCCGTATAATTCTAAAAGCACCAGCTCTACCTAGCTTTCTCCACATTACATTACCAATATGATCAAGATTTCTACCTACGCAAAAAGCTCTGCCACCTTCTAGCGGATACTTTAAAAAAGGATCTACACCGCAAACAGCTCTAGACAATTCGACAGCTGCCACTGTAGTTTTACCTGATCGGTTTCCACCACGGACTAATCGGTGAGTGGCTTTAGACGAATGAAATGCTTGCTGGATTCCGGTAGGCTCATAGATCTTAAGAGCTTCCATCTTGCGTCTGGCAGCTTCGCCAAGAAGTTTCTTAAACCTAATACTGTCTCTTTGCCCAAGTTCAGAGTAATCAAAAGTTTCTTTGCTTCTATCTTTAGAAGTTACTTGCTCGACCTTCTGTTCAATCGGTGGGTTTAAATCAAAGTGTTTTTTAACAACAGCATCAAATTGTTTTTTAGCTACTTTAGGTTTTCGGCTTTGATCTAAGAGATGTGCAACGACAATTTTCTGAACAACATCGAGAGCCATGTCTTCTGACAGTTTATTGTCAGTCAGATTCAGCTCATCAATCAGGTTCTTTACTGATTGGAGGGTTAGTATCCCGTCTGGAAAATTCTCCTGCGAGCTCAGACCCGATGTCTTCCACCACCGCAGCGAGTTCATCACTGACTTTTCCAGCTGCGTCAGCTCTCTCTTTGGTTCTTGATCTTCCATCTGACTTCTCCTTGATTTGATTTACAACGCCGTCAATCTCTCTGTCAAGGTCTTCGTCAGTCATAAGACCAGTGTCATCTGGCTTTTCGTCAGACTCAGAAGCAAACTTCCAAACTCTAGTAATGATATCTAATATTCTTTGTCGAACCAGAGATCCTTCACCAGCAGCAATCCATTCTTCAAAAAGCATCTCTGCTAATTTAGAAGGACCACCAACCACCCTTACGAAATTCTCAGCAAGCTCAGAAAGATGCGGTAGCTTCTTTCCGTCTTTCAGGTTACTGCGTAAGTTAGCTTCTGTTTTGTTTGAAGATGGAGGCATTTCTATCCTATGTAAAAAGCAAGGGTGCAACAAAAGCTACACCCTTACTAATCCATTCACTTAGGCATTGCCCAAGTGTCTAAGCGAAGGCTTATCTGCCAATGAAAGCAGTAATATCGCCAGTGCTAGAAGTAGCAGCACCGGAGCAAGCCCTGCCTACTACAAACCCACCGGAAGGAAGGACATTGGTTACAGCTTTGTTAACTAATGCACTGAGTACATCGTTAGCTGCAATCGTTACTGTCCAACCACCAGAAGCGGGTGAAATAAGCGCAGGACCGCCAACAACTACATAGAACAAGTCCCCAACTGGAACACCAGCTGCAGGGAGTTGTTCATCTACTGGGTAACCAACACCACCAGCTGTAACTGTTCCGGTAGCTTTAGTACCGTAGGTTCCAGCAGTAGTGGAAGTGGTAAATCCAGTGATAGTCTTTGGAAGAATAGCAGCAGATCCAGCGTTACGAACTACTCGACACCTGACCTTGTGGCCAGAGCGAGCAATTTTGGTAGAACCAATGGTTGCTGTAACTAAGTCTTCAAATTCAAACTCTTGTCCTTCAAGGTTTGCGCCACCAAGATCGTTAGCGTCAATTGTAGCACCGCCGTAAAAGGTAGTACCACGCTCGAAGGGAGGGTTTTCATTTCTAGCCATTATCAATTTCTCCTAAGTAAAAAAGTTCCTAATGAATGTTAAGTAAGTGCTACAAATTTAGCTTGGTAGCGTGGATTACATCTCATGTTACCGAAGAAGTCGATTGAGAATCTTTCGGTATAGCTAGCAAGGTCGAAGTCAGGAACTTCAGGAACAAACAGTTGTGACTGTAAGCTTCTCAATTCCAGCTCATCAACATTAAGACCGTAGCCAACACCATCAGGAATCCCGTACTCAGAAGTAATGTCAACACCATCAACATTGACGGAGTCTTCAAAACCAAGAGCGTAAAGACCACCCTTCTTGTCACCACGAACAACCGTCAAGCGTTCCTTGACAGCTTGTTGTTCGAGTACAAGTCGATACATTTCTGATTCCAAGATAATCATGTCAAGCATACCACGCTTAGACTTGTTCTTGTGACTCTTAGTAATCGCATAGCGAATAGCTTGAGTACAAGTGTTAGCCCAAGTGTAAGTGCCTCCAGATGGAATGGTCCATGCAGTGTCGGTATAATCGACAACTAAAGGAGACCAGAAGGAATACTCAACATCGCCTGTGCCGTCTGGCCAAGCAGTGTTAGAGCTAGAATCCTTAGACCAGCTACCACCATAGTTTCCTAGGTTAGTAAGTAGTCCAGCATAAGTGTCAGAAGGTAGACCTACAAACCCGTGTGGGCTAGGTCCAGATGTTCCGAACCACGACTCTAAACCGTGGATGCGTCCAGTACCACCAGCAGCATTACCATCAGCATAGATTTCGTCACCAAAAGAGTCTTCAATTTCAAAGACCATTGAGTTAACGATGTCAGATGCCAACTTAATAATGCCTTCGGCAGTGCCTTGATTTTTAAGCTTTTCAAATTTACCAAGTGCATCTGTCACAGCATAACCACGCCAATCAAGTTGTGCGGTCTTGTAGCGGTTAACTTTGCTAAAAGTCAAAGTGTCGCCGTCAGTGATAGTACGCAAAGGTGATTTTTTGTATTTCACCTTCCAGTCCATGAGATCACCAGAGTTGTTGAAAGTCACACGACCACGATCTTGCAACATAGCAAGAATCTTGCGGTTACGCATGATGTTATCTTCAACATCTTTGATGTATTGATGGATCGTTGTGTTCAGTATTCTTTGCCATTCAGCCATAACAATAAACCCTTATATTCTCCGGTATTACCCGTGGGGCGGGAAATTAAAAACATTATCGTGAACGATTAAAACTACCCTCAGAAACCCCATTGGCTTCTAATGACTGACGCATTCTCTGCGCCAAATTCAAGGCTTTGTTTTTCACTGCGCCACTGCTTGATAAAGCAGCTGCGTCCGAATTGCCGATCCTAGACAAAGCATTACCTTGTCTCGCTGGAGCCTGTTGAACAAACTGCTGCTTCTGCTGTTCGCCCTGTTGGCGTTGAGCAACTTGTTGAGCTTGTTGTTCTCTAGCTTGTTGCAATCGCATCTGAGATTGTTGATAGTAATCTCGATACTGTGCATTCTGCTGTGCTTCTCGTTGAGCTTGATGCTTCAGGTAATCACGCTGAACCATAGATGAAGCATAAGATGCTCGCTGGTTCTCGTTAGTTATTCCTGAAGATGCAGCTTGCTGAACATAGTGAGCAAAAGCTTTACCATAAGGGGTTAAAGCTGGTTTACCAGTATTTTGATCATAGACAAGCTTGCCTTGCTGATCACGCTGGTGTAGCCAGCTACTGTTTTGTGAGATATAATCTTTAGCAAAGGATTGAACCTGTTGCTGATTATCTCGCTCGCTAAGAATCTTTTCAATTAAACCTTTAGCAACCTCTTCGATACCGGGCTTAATCGCCCCTACTGGATCAAATGCAAATTGCTCTAGGAATTTATCTCTGTGCTCAATAGCACTGGAGTATTTATTGATTAAGTCAGGAGGAGCACCGGGTAAAGTAGTAAGGTTTCCATTGGAATCTCTTACAACCTTTGATCGCCATTCAGGATCAAACTCTGGAGCTTTCCACCAAGACTCTTGAGCAGGTGCAGCTTTAGCAGCTTCTGCAGCTTGTTTTTCTTTTAGCCAGTTATTAAAGTCGCCAGCATGTTGCAGATACTGATTACCATACTGAGCCATCTGCTGTAGCTGCTGAGACTGTTGCGCTTTTGCAACTAGATCTCTAATAGCTTCAGCATCATTCGTGTAACTACTAGCGTCATAGCCATAGCGAGCGACAGCTTCACGAACTGTGTACTGTTGTTGTTGCGGTGTTTGCTGTTGTTGTGGTGGAGCGTTTACCGAAGCAGGGCTAGTGCCGTATCCGTTAGGAGCACCATTGCGCTGATTAGGAGCTGCCACATATTGTTGCGGACTTGATTGCCCACCTTGACCACCTGAAGTTTCAGGGGAAGACGAACCAGTAAACTCACCACCGCTTGTTTGCGGTTCGGATGGCATACCAGAAGATTCTGGTACTGAACTGGATTCTGACTGACCAATAGTTTCTGGGTCCATGTTTTTCCTTTTGACTACAACTAATTTGTAGTAACTTAAATATGATTGGTTCCAAATAAAAAGTCAAATAAAAAAACCCCCAGTTTTACCTGAGGGTTCTTTTTTATCAGAAAGGAAGGTCTTCGTCATCACGACTTGGAGCCTTCTTTGGTGGCACAACCTCAAACTCGGCATCTATCTCTTCACCATCCTCTACTAGATTAGCCCCTTCTAGTATCTTAGATGCGTCAACATCACCATCTTCAGCAAATAAACGCTTTAAAAGTAGCCTTTGCAGGGTCCCAATACGCTCATTTATAAGCTTCATTTCCTTCAAAATAGCCCCCATTTGGTCACTATTTCCACCACTTTGGCCCCCTGTTTGACCCCTTTTATCGGTCTCAATCTTGTGGCCAGCAGCTCTAGCGAACCAATTGAGGATAAATTCTGGATACCACTCATCTTTTTTCTGGCGATCTGGTTCTTTTTCCAACCAATCCACCATCTTATTGATCTGAACATCGACATTTACAGTAGGAAACTTCTTCGCTGCCTCTCGCAATACGGGTTGTGGTATGGTGTATGTACCATGCAACCTCCCGTTTCGTGATGGCAACTTGTATTCTTTAACTTCTGACATAACTAACACTCCTCAACGCTAGGAAAACGATGCTTCATGCAGGTGTTCTTCCGTAGAACGCCCGTTTGTTATAGCATCATATGAAAAATCGTTCTGAACAACAGGCATATCATCAAAAGAGTTGGTGCGCTTAATCAAGTATGGGTACAAAGGCTTAAGGTTCTCAGTGGTTGTACACCCTGCCCCTATGCCTTTCGCACCTTTCAGGAAGATCTGCTTCCTTTTCTCTTCATCTAAGGCTTTAAACTCTTCAATCGTCAATCCAATCATGGATAAGCTGTAGCTTAGGTCACAATCGTACCTTCTCTGCATTTCTCGCTTCCATCCCGGAAAGGTTTGTTGATATACCTCAATTTGTAGGATGAATCGCTTGGAGTTTGCTGCATTAAGCAGCTTATCCCTACCGATTGCACAGTGACAGGTGCATAAAGCTGTAACGCCATTCAAAACTAGCACATCTCCGTTGGATTTCTTGCGAATACTCTTAGGATGGGGCACTGGTACATACCCTTCGCACTTACAATCACCGCACTGGAACCTTCCAGACTGGATTTCTACCTTGATTTCTTCTTCTTTAGAGCGTTCTAGCTGAATGATGTCAACAATGGTTACTAATATATTCGGATCGAACTCGATTTTATTTCCAGAATTATTAAATAAAATTTTTTGAGTGGCTTTAGTCACCTCTTTAGCGGTATAAACCAAGGCCTCAAAGTCAGCAACCATTCGCCTTAAGGCAATTATCTGATCTTTGGTGTTCCATTTGGTTCTGGCAACAATCCAATTAACCCATTGACCGAAGTCATCTATGTTTTCTGCTGGAATAATAACTCACCCCTTTCGTGGATAAGATGTGTGACGGATAAACTTACTATAACTTGTAACTAAAGCAATAGAATGTTGATTTTTTTTAAACAAAAGGAGAAGTCGTGCGTAAAATATTGTTCGTAAACTGGCTAGAAGAAATGAAACTAATGAACTCGCTTAGGTGTAGACTAGTTTCAGAAAACATCAATGCGTCTAACACGGTTGTAGTAGCTGTATCCACCGATTACTCCTCAGTAATCGCCCAATACCTTAGGCATCAGCTATCTCACGATGGGGAAATCTGTGCAGGGTTTGGTGTTGATGTGCCTTACCCTGATCAAGAGTTTGATGATGATTTTGTTAACGCTTTCTTAGCTACCTTTTACCTTAATCTGATACATGTTAAAGACAAAAAGATCCTCTTAGTAGAGGCAGGTGTCATTCGAGGTGGTAATTACACTAAAATCGTTGAGCTAATTAAAGAAAACCTTAAGCTAACCAACGAGATCCTAACACTTACCATGTTTGAAAACTACGGAAGTAAGTTTAAGTCTGACTTTGTAGGCAAATACTACGATGATCTGACGGAAGATCTCACCTTTTGGTGGGAAAAGCCTAATAACCATTGGCCAAGTTAAGTAAGAATGCTCATTAGCTTTTTTGTTTGATTGGTTTTTCTCAATTCTTGACACTCAGTAATTAAATCCTGAATTACCTGAATGCCATACTCGCATACACCCCTTGCGTTCAAGTGGTCGTAGAGATCCTCATAGCCTTCCCAACCATCAATTTCACGCTTAATTTGGTCGTTCTTAACTAATTCCAGTATTTGGTCAATATCGCTTAAAAAGTCTTCTGATTCTAGCCAATTATCTTTTCTTGCTTTTGACATCCTAGGTTCCTTTCGAGTTCCTGTTCTAGCCCTGAGACCCAACCATTGGGATCTTCAGAATCTTCTAACTTACCGTAGTGATAAGTGTAGTCAAGTTCAACATCGTTGTAAGAATTAAATTTAGGATCAATCATAAACTTATTGGCTCGCTCAGACAGCTTAAAAACTGGCTCTGATTTATCCCTAGTGTCACTTAAGATCTCGTACTTAAGGGCTATTGGGCTAACTCTAAGCCGTATAATCTCAAAGATTGTGCCAATGTTCGCTTTAAAAAAGTTCTGTCGATTGTATAAACCATAACCCTTGTATTGATTTACAAACAACCAGCAAAGTTTAGCTGCATATTCTTTTAATTCCTCGTACCTTTCATCCCCAGAACCAAGCGATTTGTATATCTCAGGGCATTGCTCTTGGAAAGACTTTTTAAATGAGATCACACCATTTTGTGGTAATGCGAAGCATGAAGATTTTTGACCACTCTTGGCTGACACTAAGCTTTCAGACTCGCTCTGATTGACACAAAGGGTTTGATTTTGATATATGCCTTCAGGGTGTGGGGGATTAAAAGGGGTGAAGGGTGTGGGTGATAGAGGTGTGGAGTGAGGGGGTGTATAGAGAGGGGTTGTAGGGGAGAGAAAAGAGGGGGAGAGAGGAGTAGGGGAAAGAGGGTGCAGGGACAGGGGAATAAAGGGGGAGAGGGATTTTATGGTTTTTAGCGTTTTTGAGCGTTTATTTTGCGTCAAATGCTCTTCGTCTGGGTCAAAATTAGCTGGTGGCTTTGGCTTGATTTGCTTAGTAATTTTCAGGATTTGGACTGCGCTGATTCCAGCGATAGTCAGCTTTTTCATCCATTTCACCGCAACCATCGCATCGCAAAATCCCGGAATGCCTACCGCATCATCGATCTCCTGCCAGCTCATACCCAAGATCCATTCGTTTTGGTGGGCTTCTGCCTCAACTGCAAGTACCCAAAGCAAGAAGATGGCTCCTAGAGCCTCTGTAGTGGGCCTATTTAGCGATATTACTAACGATTTGAGTTCTGGGTCATCTAGCAGGTAGATCGTTAAAAATTCAGGTGGTTTTGGGATTCTCTTCGCCATGGTATTTTGTGCCTTTCTTGACAACAACCAACGCTTGTTCCAAAGTGGATCGATGATCTTAGCTACTTTTTTTGCAAGATCAAATGCTTTCCTATTGTTTTTTTAAAATACTCGCCTATGATGCCTATGTACGACTGTCCAAACCATGGTCGCACTCCTTTCGAGGGCCGGAGCTACCAACGCTAGTTCCGGTCTTTTTTATGCACTTTTTGCGCTCCAGCGCAGATGACATGTCCCGAATGCCAAACTGGAAAATAGCCAAAAATTATGGTTGATGACCGTAACCTATACTGGGGGTCCGTCCGGGGGCCTACGGGGTATCCTACCTAGCTTGCCTAAGCCCTGCAATTGCTAGGTATCTGCTATCGTCCTATATCGTTATGGTTCCAATACCGAGCAATAGGTTGTTCGATATCTAGGCAATGGTGTAATGGTGCATAAGCCCTTAAGCCGTTACCATAACTGGCAAGCGTCAACGGATCTTTACCGGCATTGTCAAAAATTATTTTCAGTAATAAAACACTATAAAAATAGGCGTTTCGAATTATTCCGATATTTCTTTTTACCCTAGCGTCATTTATCTATATGATAACACCTCGGTTATTGGTTTTGTTTCAAGTCGATAATCGAACGGCTTTTACTCTGCCCAGAGTAAACGCCGGGCCCGAAGATCTTTTAAAACTTAGGTTGGATAGGGTAAAACACCTCGAAAGGGTTTTTACTATGGTTAAGTCTATTTCTTCTATTGTTAATGTTTTCGCTAAGTTAAATGAAAAATCAGAACTTGTAATCGGTAAGCAGTTACAATTGCAAGCGCATGGTTTTATTGAGATGGCAATAAGCTTAGTGGATAGAATCGAAAACACTATTACTGAAAATGATACACTGGCCGATATTCGTAAAGAATATAACGAATGTTTACTAAGTGTAAATTTGAAGGGTAGTAATTACGGTTTTTCTAATGTTCTTAAAATTGGGAATATTGCCAAGAAAAACAAACCTTGGCTGTTGGGTTTTAAAAGCTTAACAGCCTTGGCCGTTGGCTTAGGTGCTTTTAGCAGTGTGCCAAGTTGCAAGGGTATTGCAGCCCTAGAAATAATGGCTGTAAAGGGTACGGTCGACGATCAAATAAAACAGATCGACAACAGCCTTGCAAATGAGCAAATTCGTGAGATTGTGAACACTGTTAAGAATATTCCCAATAAGCCAAAAATTGATGATTCTAAGGCTGTTAAGCCTGTTGATAGTGTTAAGCCTGTTGAAACTGTTTTTGCAGAGTCTAGGGCTGTTGATACTGTTGAAGAAAAATCAGCCTTGGCCGTTGCTAAGATCATAAATAGCAACAGGGATAACGAAGCTTTTTTAATTGCATTCTGCGCCGATTGTTTTAACCTTGGCTGTTTAAATCAACTGGCCGAACAAATTGAAAAGACTAAAAAGAATGTAAAATCAGTAAGTTTAAAAGGTTAATTTGTAGTGGTTTTTGTGTGTTTTTTCTTGTTTTAATTATCTACCCTATCCTACCTAGTTTACCCCTCTTACTTGTTGTAAGGGGGGTTTTTTTATGCCCTGTTTTTTCCAGTTTTACTCTGCCCAGAGTAAACGGCCACAAATAACCCTGACGCATGCGCCACGATCAATAAGAAGATCAATGCACCCACGCCCACGGGACAGCCACAATTCTAAACTTGTTGTGACAGCCACTGCTATTGACACTAGAGATCTATTGTGTTACAATACTGATCGGTTGGT
>B570J14230_10000370_pt1 | contig 17612 bp, 19 predicted proteins | sample LakMenepilimnion_3_FD_14230 | JGI IMG/M metagenome (IMG submission 14230) | reverse complement strand
AGGGGAATAGGGAACAGGGGACAGGTTACAGGTTACAGGTTACAGGTAATATTATTTCCTAATGACAACTAACAACTGACCACTGACAACTGACCACTGACAACTGACCACTGACCACTGACAACTGACAACTGACAACTGACCACTGACAACTAACAACTGACATAATGAAATTACTAATTAGTAACGATGATGGGATTTCTGCTTTGGGTATTCGCACCTTAGCCAATACCTTGGCCGCTGCGGGTCATGAAGTGACTGTAGTTTGTCCAGATCGAGAGCGCTCGGCAACTGGACACGGGTTAACTTTGATGCAACCAATTCGGGCTGAAATAGTGGAATCGGGTTTTGATCCTCAAATTAAAGCTTGGGCTTGTGATGGTACGCCTTCTGATTGTGTAAAATTGGCATTATGGGCTTTATTAGATTCTCCACCGGATTTAGTGCTGTCTGGAATTAACCAGGGTGCAAATTTAGGGACAGAAATTCTTTATTCTGGGACGGTTTCGGCCGCAATGGAAGGTTTGATAGAAGGTATTCCTAGCATTGCTTTTAGTTTAACTAGTCATACTCATAAAGACTTTCAACCAGCGGCTAATTTTGCCGAAATTCTGGTGGCTAAAATCGCTGTTGAACCTCTGCCAGATTTAATGTTACTTAATGTTAATATTCCGCCTTTATCTTGGGAGGAAATTGTTGGTGTTACTTTCACTAGACAAGGAGTTAGACGCTATATAGATGTTTTTGACCAGCGAACTGACCCTAGAGGTAAAACTTATTACTGGTTAACTGGAGAGGTGATAGAGGATGTAGAACCACCCCTAGAGTTAAATTTACCAACTCACATTCCCCTCGATGTTCATGCTATTCAAAATAAATACATCAGTATTACTCCGTTGCAATATAATCTGACTTATGGGCATGGACTGAATCAGCTATCTACATGGGAGTTGAAATTACTATAAATTCAGACTGAATAAAAGGCTGTATCATATCATTTTGATGTTTAATAGGTCAGATGACACAGTTTTTTTTAACTATAGCCGCGATTTTTGGCGGTTTGTCTGTTGCTGGAGGCGCTTTTGGTGCTCATGCTTTGCGGGAAAAAATTAGCGATCGCTCTTTAGAAATATTTGAAACTGCCGCTCGTTATCAAATGTACCACGCTCTCGCACTTTTGTTAGTTGCCATTTTGATCAGTCGTTGGGAAAATCCACCAATTATACTTTTGGTTAGTGGTTGGTTATTTATTATTGGTGTAGTGATTTTTTCCGGTAGTTTATATACTCTCAGTTTAACAGGTATCAAATCCTGGGGAGCAGTTGCACCATTAGGAGGATTAGCGTTAATGATTGGTTGGGGTACTTTAGCTTTTGCTGGTACAACTATCAAGTTTTAATCAAAATAACAATAAAATAGGGTGTAAATTATCACTTAAAACACCCTGCTACTTGTTACCTCTGACTTATTCCATATAATTCATTGATAAATAGTATCATCCGTTAGGGTCATCAAGTAGTTAGAATATTACCGCAGTCTTATGAAATAGGTGTAGCCAGCACGTGAAGATATTTATATATCACACTCCCGAATTAACCCCAATTGATACAGTTCCCGAATGCGCGATCGCTGTTGATGTTCTGCGAGCAACTAGCACCATGGCGACAGTTTTAGCCGCTGGAGGGGAAGCTGTACAGGTTTTCAGCGATTTAGATCAACTCATGACTGTGAGTGAACAATGGCCTTCAGAAAAACGATTAAGGGCTGGAGAACGGGGTGGAGCTAAAGTAGCTGGTTTTGAGTTAGGTAACTCACCCTTAGATTGCACAGCGGAATTAGTTGCAGGACGACGGTTATTTATCAGTACCACCAATGGTACACGGGCTTTAAAACGGATACAAAACGCCCCTATTGTCCTTGCAGCAGCTTTAATTAATCGGGCATCTGTGGTGAAATTTCTTTTGGAAAAGCAACCGGAAACTGTCTGGATTGTTGGTTCTGGTTGGGAGGGTAGTTATTCTTTAGAGGATACAGTATGTGCTGGAGCGATCGCTCATAGTATTTGGCAACAAACTAATTGTTCCCTAACAGAAATTAGTGGTAATGATGAGGCAATTGGTGCGATTGCTCTTTATTCCCAATGGCAAAATGACTTATTAGGACTACTTCATCAAGCTAGTCATGGTCAACGATTATTAGGTTTAGAATGTTTGGAAGACCTGAAATATTGTTCCCAAATTGATACTTTAGATATTTTGCCAATTCAGCAAGAACCAGGAGTATTAAAAAGTCAAAATAAATAACCCAGAAATTTCTTTGAATCAGAATTAAAAATATTTAAAGATTTCCGGGATTTAATTATCTATATTTTGCATTTTTTTATCCCGTTAATCTCTTAATTCTAGAGATTCTGATTCAGAAATTTCTCTGATAATATTACTGAATACTTGTCAAAGGTACACCCAACCAACCTCTAAAATTTTCCATTTCTGATAAGGAAGGATTTTCCACAGATTTAAGTTGATATTTCCCAGGAATTGATGCAGCTAAAATGACAGAATAAGTCCGCAATTCATCTTGATGAAAGACTGTAATATCAATGGAATCACTGACTCGATAATCCTTCAAGCGTTCATTTAACTGATTTCCTACTCTAATACCATCAATTGCTAATAACTCATCTCCAGCATCAATTCCCGCTTGTTGTGCCGGTGAACCTAGTTTCGACAAATTTAATTATTTCCCGTCCATTTTCAGTATTTATATTCACCCCTAAATAAGGTTCTTCATTCTTTTCTTCTACTAATTGTAAACCAAAAGGTTGCAAATACTGATTAAAAGGTAAATCTGCTAATCCATGCAAATAGCAGTTAAAGAAATCTCCTAAATCCATACCCGCTACAGACTCAATTACTGCTACTAATTGTTCTGGAGTATAACCAATTTCCTGTTTACCAAACTGCTCCCACATTTGCCGCATTACATCATCTAAAGAACGCTGATTTCCATGATGAACGCGAATTAATAAATCTAACAAAAGTGATACCATTTCCCCTTTAATATAATAGGAGATTTGAGAATTACCACTATTAGCATCTGGACGATAAAGTTTAATCCAAGCATCAAAACTCGACTCGGATAAAGGTTGTACCTTTCGTCCTGGAGTTTTTAAATATCTAGTAATTTCCTTACTCAAATAATTCAAATATGTCTTGGTATTATAAATACCTGCTCGTAAAGGAATTATTAAATCATAATAACTGGTTGTTCCCTCACAAAACCACAAAGATGTTGTATAGTTTTCCTGGTCATAATCAAATACTTCTAAACCTTGAGGACGAATTCTTTTAACATTCCATAAATGAAAGAATTCATGGGCTACTAATTGTAAAAACGGCTCATACTTATCTTGAGTCCGAAATCCAAATTGTTGATAAATTAAGGAACAGGAATTTTTATGTTCTAAACCTCCAAAACCCTGCTGAAGTAAATACAGAAAAAATACATATCTATCATAGGGTAAACCACCAAACATTTGTGCTTCTACCTCAATGATTTTTTGACAATCAACAATCATTTTTTGTGGTTGAAAATTGCCTTTTCCCCAAACTGCTAATTCATGGGGTTTATCTAAAACAGCAAACTTATATAATTGATGATTACCAATTTCAAAAGGACTATCAACCAAAGTATCAAAATCTGCGGCTAAAAAAGTATTTGTGGTTTCTGCAACTGTTGGTAAACCAGTAGTTATTTGCCATTTAGGGTTAGCAGGAATTATAGTTATTTGTATAGGTAAATTTTCCCAACCGGGGATTCTTAAAAACAATGCTGCCCCATTAAAATAACCGTGAGTTGCGTCTAAATGATTTGTACGAACTGTTAATTCATTAGCAAAAACACGATAATAAATAGTTACTTGTGAAACATTATTTTTTGCAACTTGCCAATGATTTTTACTAACCTTATACCAAGATAAAAGTTGATGATCAGCAAAAGCCGCAAAATCTTGTAAATGTCTGCCATATTCCCGCACCAAATATGAACCAGGAGTCCACACAGGCATTTTTAAATCGAGAACGGCTAATGGATAATTAACAATGTGTAAAGTTACCTCAAATAGATGGGTTTCTGGTTGAGACATTCCCACTAAATAATGAATTTTGGGAGAAATTTCTGAAAATTGAGTATTCAGACGTAGTCCTGTTGCTTCAGTCATGGTGTTTAATTATTGGTCAGTGGTCAGTAGTCGGTTATCATTAGGAAAAAATATTCCCTCTTGTCTATTCCCTTCATTACGAAATAAGAAGCTAGGTAAACAAGATGATAACTTTTGATCTAGTCTAGTAAAGCAATTACACCAAATTCACCAAGGAGAACCCAGTGGCAATGGAATCAAATCTATTAACAAGCGCGACTGTAGATAATCAGGATACAAGTGAATACGTTGCTCATTTACAACTACACATGGCACTACAAGCTCGTAACTTAGTTCCTAACTTGGTTCCCAACAGCAAACAAACAATACAAGATAGTCGTCAACAATTACTTCATCAAACCCAAGCCGACTTTGAAAAATTCGCTTCTCGCCAAGGGTTCTAGATTTAAAGGTATTTTTCCCAAAAATAAGCTAGAATAGGGGCAGATCTTGTAGTTTTTAACCCACAGGTACACTCACGATTTCTGCTTTTTATATTTTTTTACATATTTAGTTAGGAAAATCACTCTTTGGAAATAAGAACTTAGAGCAAAAAACCATTAAAATGATTGCAGCATTACATCAATCATCGTATTTTGTAAAGGTTAAATGGCGGCTTGAATCAAAATGACTTCACTACTCCCTCGACACCTCAGTGTTATTATCCGACCAGTCCAACATAGGGACCTGGATGGAATTGATCATTTAACTCAAGAATCGTTGTCCCATCTTTCTCCCCAAGAAGCTGGTGCAGCCATGGGGCAAATGCAATGGCTACGACGTTGGTACGGATTACTTAAATTCTTAAGTTGGTTTCCTAACCCTTTACAGTACCGCTTTTGGGGCTATATTGCCGAACAAGGACGGGTACTATTAGGAATGATTCAAGTATCGCCCTTTAACCGTACCCGCAGCACTTGGCGAATTGACCGGGTAATGTTAGCAAAAATTGGCGATCGAATGTCCATAGGTTCACAACTTCTGCGCCATTGTTTTGAATCAATTTTAGAAGCGCGGACATGGATATTAGAAGTTAATATTAATGACGTTGATGCCTTAGCACTATATCGCCACAATGGGTTTCAACGTCTGGCAGAAATGACATACTGGGAAATTAGTCCCCAGTTATTAGCAGAATTAATTCAAACCGAACCGGATTTACCCAATCTCTTACCAGTCAGTAATGCTGATGCTCCCTTACTATATCAATTAGATACAGCATCAATGCCACCTTTAGTCAGGCAAGTATTTGACCGGCACACCCATGATTTTAAAACTACTTTCTTTGCTGCCATTAGTGAGGCCTTCAAGCAATGGATGACAAAAACAGAAGTTGTCAGCGGTTATGTCTTTGAACCCCAGCGGAAAGCAGCCATTGGTTATTTTCAGGTGCAACTTGATCGCACAGGGACAAAGCCCCATATAGCCACTCTAACGGTACATCCTGCTTATACTTGGTTGTATCCTGAACTGTTGTCTCAATTAGCCCGCATTGCCCAAGATTTTCCCCAACAAGGATTACAATTGGCTTCTTCTGACTATCAACCAGAGAGAGAAGAATATTTAGAGCGCGTTGGGGCTAAACGTAAAGAACATACCCTGATCATGTCTCGCTCAGTCTGGCATAAACTCAGAGAATCAAAATTTGTCTCCTTAGAAGGGATTCAGTGGCAAGAAATGTTACAGGGACTACAACCAACCAGGAAACCTATCCCTGGGGGTATGTCATGGATACCGCAACCACAGCAGGTACAACCAGAAAGACCCATACCAATCCCCTCGGACATTGTGGCTTTCACTCACCAAAACTCCCATATAATAGACACACCTTGTCCATCAGATTCAGCTACAGATACACCCCAGGAGCAACAATAGCGTGATCTATCAACAGCCATCAAAATCATTTATTTCTGCCTTAGGTGTGGATGTTGGTAGTAAGCGCATCGGTTTAGCTGGATGTGATGGAACTGGGTTAATTGCTACAGGTATAACCACAATTGAGCGTAAATCTTTTGTCGAAGATGTGGAGAAAATTCAGCAAATAGTTAACGAACGACAAGTACAAATTCTAGTGGTGGGTTTACCTTATTCAATGGATGGTTCTATTGGTTTTCAAGCCCGTCATGTGCAAAAATTTGCAGCTAGATTAGCGGACGCGCTGAAACTTCCTCTAGAATACATGGATGAAAGATTAACTTCCCATCAAGCAGAACAATTGCTGATAGCTGAAAATCGCTCTCCATCAAGAAATAAGGGTTTAATTGATCGGAAAGCTGCCGCCTTGATTTTACAACAATGGCTAGACGCTAGACGCAATTGATTGACAATTTCAGCGGATTNAACTTTGATTGTATAAAAAATATTACAAGAATACTCAGTAAAAGTAAAACTCAGTCACAAAGCGTACTGAGATATAAGCGAATCCTGCGGTTTTAACCGCCTAGAGTTTTTCCTTTTGTAAAGATTGGTTAAAGTAGGTAAAGGGTTATCGCCTTTTTACTTAATGGTGTTACACTTTTCACAACAGGAACGGTAATTAACCTGTCTAAAAACCTAGACCCTCTGTACCTTGACAATTGAAGATATACGATTCTATTCCATAGTTCTAGTTCGTGACCTCCGAATAGGTAAAATCTTCATGGGAGCTAGACGACACAGGATTTAAACTCAATCAAAATTTGCAGCAATCCAACTACCTCGCCCACTGGAGGAAAGTTAACGCTTGGGGAGAAAACCACTTCTGACCAAAATGGGAGACAAGCCCTATCTACTAGAATGGCTTTTCGACTATTATGGTAGAATTCTGTTCAGTCGCCTGATGGCATTGGGAGACTTTAAACGAACGTTGAGGGGCTAAGACTATTTTGATAGTACAACCCAATGAAGCGTTAAGGAATCCTCTCTCATGAAAGAAAGAGGAGACACAGCGTTTTCCGCTGAAGATGAGGTACAAAGTTGAATCATAAAACTCTTGTGGTGCGGGCATCTTGCCCGCTAGATACGTACCTCATAACACCGGGAAGTGATTTATGTCAAAAGGGCTATCATTTAGCGGTTCAATGATTTCCATATTTAAGGGTATTTTTACAGTTCCATAATCCAGCTATGGTTTCATCTCAATTTTCTGAAGACAATGATCACGATTCCGAAAGTTCTCTGATTTTAACAGACGAGCTAAAACGGACACTAGAATGTTATATTGAGCATACACTTTCAGTAGAGGGGGAAAAATATGTTCTCCTTCTCCCCGTAGATGCACCAATAGAAATTTTTGCTTGGCAAGCTGATGGGGACGAAGAAGAAGCCGTTTTGGTGGAAGATGATGAAATCATAGACGAAATTTTCGGCACTGCCCAAGCTGTGCTTTCTGAGCAAAATCTGATTCTCAAGAATACTGCTTATGCCTTGACTGTAGCAGGTGAGTTGCCTCCTGAAGATGAATCGAAGTTCTTCACTTTAGAAATTGAAGATGAAGAAAACGGTTTAGAACCAGAGCAATTAATGGAAATTGCCACTTTTTATCATGATGAACAGGAGTATGCAATTTATACTCCCCTCGACCCCTTGCTCTTTTTTGCCAGAATTACAAAAACGGGTGAACCAGAATTACTTTCTCCCGAAGAGTTCCGTAAATTTCAACCCCTCTTAGAAGAACATCTTTTTAATGAAGTTGAGTAATTAGCATCAAAATTTAAGTATGGGAGTAAAAGGTCGACCTTGACTTCCATACTTAAGAAGCTCAAGGTAACTATCCAAAAATTATGACTCGCAATCATCTATTAGAGCCTAACTTGATTTTAGCAGGTTCAGTATTAACGCTGACACCAGATCTAATCCAAAAATATGGGCTGAAAGGGCTAGTATTGGATGTAGATGAAACTTTAGTACCCATAACAGCCGGTTCTACCTTTCCAGAACTGCAAGCATGGATAGAAGAAATCCGTAGTTGTACAGCATTGTGGTTAGTTAGTAATAATTTAAGTGAAGCAAGGATTGGTGGTATTGCCCGTTCTCTGAATTTACCTTACTACCTGGGTGCGGCTAAACCCTCCCGGCGGAAAATTAGAGCAGCGCTACAAGAAATGAATTTACCCGCCTATCAAGTAGGTATGGTGGGCGATCGCTTGTTTACAGATGTCTTAGCGGGTAATCGCTTAGGAATGTTTACTATTTTAGTTGAACCAATTATCCATCCTGATTTTACTGCCTTCCGTTCCCATCCTATCCGCAATATTGAAGTCTGGATCTCAGAGATTTTAGGCGCGTCTATCACCAATAAAAAACATTGATGGGAATTTTGATTGGACCTGTGACTGAGATAGAAATCTCCATAAAGATCCATAATTGGTCAGGAAAGTAAATATAAAGAAATACTTAAGAAAGTACATAGTTGAAAAAAAATAGGCGATGATTAATGTCGATAATATCAGGGTCAGCCGAAAAAGACCCTAGCGGATAACGAATAAATATAAAACCGTACAGCGCCAACTTTCACTATAGAGAGATTGGCGCTGTATATTTTTTAAACTAAACTTGGTAATAAGACCGATACCATTGCACAAATCGCTCAATACCCACCTCAATTGAGGTATTGGGTTTAAACCCAACATCTTCCACTAAGGAATCAACATCAGCATAAGTCACCGACACATCACCAGCTTGCATAGGGAGCAAATTTTTCTTTGCTTTGATTCCCAAACAATTTTCTAGGGTTTCAATGAAGTGCATTAATTCCACTGGCTGATTATTACCGATATTGTAATTTTTGTATGGTGCATAACTTGTCGCTGGGTCAGGTGTATTTCCCGACCAGTTGGGATTTGATTCGGCAACGTGGTCAACTACGCGAATTACACCTTCAATAATATCATCAATATAAGTAAAATCCCGCTTCATTTTACCGTAATTAAAAACATCAATAGGTTGTCCTGCTAAAATTGCCTTGGTAAAGAGAAATAAGGCCATATCAGGGCGACCCCAAGGACCGTAAACTGTAAAGAAGCGTAATCCTGAAGTTGGTAAGCCATATAAACTACTGTAAGTATGGGCCATTAATTCGTTAGCTTTTTTAGTAGCTGCATATAAACTCATGGGATGATCTACATTGTCGTGAACAGAGAAGGGTATTTTTGTATTTGCACCGTAAACTGAACTTGAAGAAGCAAATACCAAATGTTGTACGTTTGTATGCCGACAACCTTCTAAGATATTGACAAATCCTACTAAATTGCTATCTATGTACGCATGGGGATTTTTTAAGGAATAGCGAACCCCTGGTTGTGCAGCCAAATTGACAACTTGATCAAAATTAGATTTAGTAAATAATTTGGGAATGCCTTCCCGGTCTGCTAAATCTAATAAATGGAAGCTAAAACCTGGTTTTTCTAAAAGTCGCTTGAGTCTGTCTTGTTTTAAAGTTACATCATAGTAATCATTAAGGTTATCCAAACCAAAAACTTCATCTCCCCTTTCTAATAAGCGGTTACTGAGGTGAAAACCAATAAAACCAGCCGCACCTGTAACTAAAATTTTTGCCATAATTGCACGCCGGTTTGAGATAACTTTCCTTGGAAATTAAAATAATAGCAGCAAACATAGTAGTTACACTTTATCTGCTGCCTAATTACATTGAAAACCTCAATTGTTAACTTCTTTATAATCAAGCTAATACATAACGGTGTAAATCAATCAATTATTAAAAATTCATAACCAGAATTTTTAATTTTTAATTCCGTCGGACGGTACTAGACCTTTGTCTGTAATGACTTGAGTAATTCAGTATTTACACCGGACTCACGAGTAAGAGAAATTTTACCTGTACGAGCGATTTCTCTAAGTCCAAATTTTTGGAGAACTTGCACAATCGCCACCATTTTACCAGGATCACCCACAACTTCCAAGGTTAAAGAATCTTCGGAAACATCAACAATTCGCGCTCGGAAAATCTGAGATAATTCGATAATCTCTGAACGATTACTACTAGTAGCATTTACCTTGAGAAGCATCAATTCTCTTTCTACACAGGGAATTTCTGTAAGATCCTGCACTTTGAGAACATTAACTAATTTATACAATTGTTTGGTAAGTTGCTCAATAATGCGGTCATCACCAGGTACAACCATTGTAATTCGGGAAACACCTTCCTGTTCCGCAGGTCCCACAGCAAGGCTTTCAATATTAAAACCCCGACGAGCAAATAAACTAGCAATGCGGGATAGAACCCCGGCTTCATCTTCAACAATTACTGACAGCGTATGTTTCATCGGCAACTAAGGGAGCATGGCATGAACGTAGACCGACACTCATAACTGCGAAGCGAGTTTTTACCACGCTGAGTTGTCGGACTGAATTCTTATTTTATACTTAATAATTACAATCATTCCTTTCCTCGGAAAAAGTTATCTAAAAATCTAGCTGAAGTATCTATTTTCAAAGGTAGATGCAGTTTTGAAATCAAAAGCATATATTGTNNTCAGTNGTGANAATTAACAGGAATAAAGTATTTATGGGTTGGTTACAAAGACTTTTTGGGTTAGAAAAATCGGAAAACGCCCAAGTTAATCCAGTTTCTAATCAGGATGCTATTACACAAGAAATANCCCCAGAACGNATAGGATTAAATGGAGAATATGACCAAAGTGGCTTGGCAAAGCGGGTAGCATTGGCATTTGATCAAGATCCGGATCTTAATGATGTTGATAACTTATGGGTTGCTCAAACAGGTAGCACTGTGGTCTTAAAAGGTCAAGTTTCTAATCAGGATATTCTCAACAAAATGGTTTCTGTGGCTCATACTGTCAATGGTAGTACAGATATTGATACAACACAAGTCAATTTTAGTTAAATGGGAATGGGTTCAGGAGCTTTATTAACCAATTTTCAATTGTCAATCCAATTTAAAATTGCCTGGTTAACTTCTTCTGGTGATTCGTCCTGGGGACAATGACCGACATCTTCTAAATATAGCAATTGCAATTTTTGATTGTAGGCAACAAATTGATGCGCTAGTTTTGGAGGCACAAATCGGTCTTTTTTTCCCCAAATTAACAGCATGGGAATTGTTAAATTTGGCAAAATTTTCTTGACACTAGGACTAAAATTACCTCCTGTTGTTGCTTTAAATAAGGCTCTAAAGGCACGAGCAGAACCTCTATCCTGAGGTGGTCCGGCTAAAATGTCTATAAGTTCATCCGTAATAGCTTGGGGATTCTTATAAGCCCAACTCGCCCAAAAGCGGAGAACACTAGGACGACGGACAAAGTAAAATATAGGTTTCAATATTAATCTGGAAGTAAGTATACTTTTAATTCCCCTGACCAGAGGTTGCATGGCGGTCGGGATCATTTCTTGTTCTAAACTGGGGTCTGGTAAACTGATCATGACTATGCCCTTTACCATGTCAGGGTGGGTAGCGGCGGCGACCAGGGAAATCAAGGAACCAATGGAATTACCGACTAAAACCACTGGTTGACAGATAAAGGTTTTCCAAAAATCATAAACTTGCTCTACCCATAGTTCTACGTTGTAGCTGGTTGCGGCTTTTTCCGATGCACCAAAACCAATCATGTCCAGAGCGTAAACTGTGTGAGATCTACCTAAAACCTCTAAATTGTGTCGCCAATGACCAATGGAAGCACCAAAACCATGAAGTAAAATTAAGGGTGTTGTTTTTGGACAATTATGGGGAGGACGAATATAAGTATAACGGGTTTGCCAACCACGCCACACCCAATCCCTTTGATTACCTACTTTTTGCTGCCAATGTATTGCGGTAGTCACGATTATCTGTTAATTAATTAGCAGGAAACTAATTTACCCACTCCAACTCATTCTAGTATTCTTGGTGTAATCTTGTCAAGGTTGTGGGATAAGAGACGGTATATAATTGGAAACTGTTGTATATTAATAACCAAAAATATAAAATCATGTTTTGATATTCCAAATTTTTATGTACCTAAAGGAGGAATTAAGACATATTCAATAAATATTAAATAATTAAATATTCCGATCACCTGACGACCCTTTAACAACGCATTCCCTTGTTTGCTCTCTACAAGCAAGGGATTTTTTGTACAAAGTCCCATAATGATACCAATTGTAGATAATAATTATCAATTTATATATCTTAGGGGGGACTAGATTAAAGCAGGATCAATATTAAATATTAAATAGCCCGATTACCCTACCGGACTTTAGCTCCAAACCCTCTCTTATCATTACCCGATAAGAGGGGTTTCATTCACTTTTAAAATTGATATATAGCAGTTCCTAATCCGGCACTTCCTGATGTTATGAGGTACATATCTAGCGGGCAAAATGCCCGCACCACAAGAGTTTGATGATTAAACTTTGTACCTTATCAGAGCGGAAACCGCTGTATTGAAAAAAGTTGCCTCACAATGAGGAATAATCCCCCTATAATTAGGATTATTAATGTTATTTTTCCTCCGGGAACTAGGGTTTGAGAATTACTATTTGTAAATGCTGGTTTTTGATGTTGTTTCCAACTCATTAATGCTGGCATAATTCCCGCCAAAATGGAAACACTAAATGCTCCTGTATATTTTAGGGCATCAAGAAAAATGCTAGGATTTAATGTTCCGAAGCTTAAGGGTGGAAGTAATACTAAAGAATAAAGAGGTAAACGAGAAATCTCACTTTTAGTAATGGTGAAAACATCTTTAAAAAAATCTGCTAAACCATAGGTAATGCCAATAAATGAGGTGATAATTGCAAATTCCGAAAAAATTGATAGTAGCATGGCAAACCATTGTCCAGATTCACCATTTCGGAGAATTTGTAGTGGGTTAAATGCCCTTTCATTGCTAAAATTATCCTGTAAAGTATCTGGAGTTATACACCCTAAAATAATGGCATTCCAGGCTAAAAACATAAACAGGGGAATTAGAGAACCAATAATCATAGATTGGCGAATTTTGACAATATCTCCTTCTAATTGAGTTACAACTAATGGGATAATACTGTGAAAAAACATTGCTACATACATAACAGCAATAGAGCTACCTACAGCTTGCCAATTTTGCACTAATAATTGAGAGGGTTTAAATTGCATTCCTCCTAGTATTAATAAACCTATAAAAGCAGCTAATAAAATAATGATAAATAGCCCATTAATTTTTTCAATTAAGCTATCTTTTCCCCAATACATCAAACCACCAAATATTAAAAAAAAACTGATGATTCCTGGCCAGTGAGGTAAAATATTTTCTAATTTCCAAACTTGATTAACTGTTGTTGTTAATACTTCTCCTCCTTCGGTCATATATGCAACTAAAAGGGCATAGTGATTAAATACATAGGCAATTCCGGCAATTCTCGCTCCCATTTTACCCAGAATCTTTTCGATTATTGCTAATAAGCCTATATGGGTAATTCCTTCAATGTGCATGACATTTAAAGTTAATTCCGCAATTAATAAACCGGAAATTAATGTATAAACCCATACTATAATTAATAGAATTGTTGATGGTATAATTCCTGATGTTAACGTTACTGCAGGTAGTCCAAGAATTCCTGCACCAATAGTAGTTCCTACAATTAAGGCTGTATTTCCAAATACACTACCGGGTTGATGTTGAAATTGATTATTTTCAAATTTCAGATGAGAAAATAATTGTGTTACTGGTGTTTGATTTGGTTCTTCTTGTTTATTCATAAGCTCACATAATGGTCACACAAAAGTATCTTTAAACTAAAAATCTCTAATCCGTTCAACTTTTTAGATATAAAAAGATACATATTAATTCTCACCTTTATTGATTCTATTGTCAATACCCTTGGCAAGAAAATCTGATTTTATGTTAGAATTAATTCTTAAGTAATTGTGATATTTTTTATAAGAAAGGGAAAAATTATAAATTTATTGATTTTTATGAATAAATTTATTTACATTTTTGCATATAATGAAATATATCTGCTAAAGGTATTAAAGGTGGATTGTTATTTCCTGTTCAAATTGGTTGGTATAAATCACCAATAAGGGTGACTCACGATTTCGTCTTATCCCGAAAAAAAGGATTACTACCCTATTAAATACCCGGTCGAGGAAATGTATCTAGCACGTTCATTCATGAGTGATAAAAAAGGGCAAAAACATCAACAACCTTTAATTTTAGTTGTAGAAAATCATGATGATAGTTCACTGCTTATGAGTTATGCTCTTGAGTTACTTGGCTGTCAGTCTATTTGTCAAAAAGAAAGTTCTACAACAGTATTTATAGCTAAAAAATACCAACCTGATTTAATTTTATTGAATATTTTTTTACCAGGTATGAGTGGACTAGATGTTATTAAATATCTCAAGTACGAATCCTTAACTTGTCGTATTCCTGTGGTTGCTGTGACAGTTTTAACTGGAAATGAAGACAAAAAATGTATGCTCGAAGCTGGTTTTGATGATTATATTACTAAACCTTATATGATTGAGGAATTAGCAGCAATTATTCACCGCTTACTAGGTAGAAAATTTGAGCTAAGTCCGGCTTTAGAAGTGCAGTAGATTCATTAATATAAAACTCTTGAGAGAGTGAAAAGAATGGTGAAAGTATTATTCTCATGGGGTTCAAGTAACAAACCCTCTCAAAAAATGTGCTTTTTATAGAACTCTTTTTCCTAAATCTTGCGATAATTATCCAGTGATTTTAGGTAATTTAACCGTGAATGTACTACCTTTTCCCAGTTCCGATAAAAGTTCTATTTTACCTTCATGTGCTTCAACAATACGGGAGGAAAGATGTAGTCCTAAACCACTACCTGATGTTTGATTCTTACCTTGACGAAATCGCTCAAAAATTGTGCCTTGATCTTCCGCTGCAATGCCATAACCTGTATCTTGAACTTGAATAATTACTTGATTAAAATTATTAATTGGGGATAAGGCTTCAAAAATGCGAATTTTTATGCTCCCTGTATCAGTGAATTTGATAGCATTACCAATTAAATTACTGAATACTCGTCTTAGTTCTAACCCATCTCCTTTAACTGTTACTTGATGATTTTCCGTTGAATTTAATTCATGGGTATCCAATTTTAAAATTAGGTTTTTCTCAAATGCTAAGGGAGTTAGTTCACTGACTACTTCACCCACAATTGTTGTTAAGTTGCATAATTCAAAATTGAGGCTTTTTTTTCCAGCTTCAAAACGGTAAACTTCTAGTAATGTATTAACCATTTCCAGAAGATTTTGATTACTGCGAATCATTACATTAATTGGTTGTTTCATTGCTGAAGGAACTGGACCAAAAACTTCTTGCAGAAATAGATTTAGCATTCGATCAGCAGCTATTAGGGGAGTGCGTAAATCATGGGTAAGACGAGAAACAAAATCTTCTCGCTGTAGGGTCATTTTTTCTTGTTCATCAATACTATGTTTCAATCTTAAAAGCGATCGCACTCTCGCTAATAGTTCTCCTATTTGAAAGGGTTTAGAAATAAAATCATCAGCACCAGCATCTAAACCTTTAATAACACTAGATTCAGGATGTGCTGTTAATAGTAAAATCGGAATATAGTTTATTTTGGGATTATTCCGAATTCTTTGGGTAACTTCATAACCATCTATACCGGGCATCATCACATCTAAAATAATCAAATCTGGAGGTAATTCTTCTACTTTTTTTAAAGCTGTTTCACCACTTATAGCTGAATCAACATAATATCCTTCATCTTCTAAAAGTGTTCTCACTAAAGTTAAATTATCTTCAACATCATCAACAGACAAAATTCGGCTTTTTTTCAGAATAGACATGATTAAATTGTTAGTAGTTTACGACTTTAAATAGTTAATATGATGCTGGTAAGGACTCAAAACGACATTCCCTAAATCTGTTTCTAAATTGATTTTTCGCGGTAATTCTATTTGAAACATTGAACCCACCCCTAATTGACTTTCAATATATATTTTTCCTCCCATCATCCAGACTAGTGAATCAATAATAGCTAAACCCAAACCCGTACCTGAATATTTGCGGCTGATTCCTTGATCACTTTGATGAAATGCTACAAAAATCTTTTGAAGATCTTGAGCAGCAATACCTATTCCTGTGTCTTTCACGGTTATTATAACTTGATTTTTAAATGTTTCTCGGATTTCTACGCAAATAGTTCCAAATTCCGTAAACTTAACAGCATTGGAAAGTAAATTAAGTAAAATTTGTTCTAGTCGGGCTGGATCATTAAATACTAATGGATTCTCTAAGAGGCTGTTGACCAGTAAAGATAAATTTTTGGCTTTAGCTGAGGAGGAAATTTTTGTCACCGCATTACTAAGGACTTTTGATAGATCTAATATTTCTGGCTTTAGTTCTAGTTTCCCGGATTCTAATTGAGAAAAATCAAGAATTTCGTTGATCTTGATTAGTAAATTTTTACCATTATTGAGAATTTTCTCTACCATTTCCAGTTGTTTATTGGTCAATTGACCAAAGTTAGGACGTAATAGAATTTGCGAAAATCCAATAATTGCATTCATCGGAGTTCTTAGTTCATGGGATATGCTGGCTAAAAATTGTGATTTTAAACTAGATGCTGCCAAAAGTTTGAAGTTTTGTTGTTTAATTTGTTCCTGGTGTGCTATTATCTTTTTATCCCGCAATATTATCTGTTCACGACTTTCTTTCAGTTGTTGATTTGCTAAAGTTAGCTGCGTTTCTATATTATATATACGAATTGTACTGCGTAAAATTTGAGCTATAGTTTCTGGAGATAATATAGACTTAATAAAATACTCACTAGCACCTAACTTTATCCATTCTCTAGCTATTTCCTCATTTTCTGAATCTATAAGAATGATTAAAGGAATTTTAATCCCTGAAGCTCGCACTTTATCAATTAATGTTAAGCCGTCCTCATTTAGTAAATGATAGTCAAGAAATACACAATCATAGTAATTATTAATGATGGCAAAGAAAGCATTATTTACATCTTTAATTTCATCAATTTCTATGTTAATATTTGTTCTAGTCTGAGCTAGACTAACTATTAATCCGTCTACCTGATTATTTTCAACAACTAAAATTTTTAAATTCTCTTCCATCGGTTTTTCTTTTGACTATTCAATACAAATTTATATTCACCTTTATATTCAGCATTTCAGCATTTTTATTTGGCTCTTCGGTAATTGTTATTTTAAATTACCAATCAGCAACAGCAAACAGAAGAAAGAGAGAATATTTTGCTATAATACTCGCTCATTTATTATACACAGCTATCTTTATGAGATTTTTTCAGATTTTGCTGATCATGTACTCAAGAGCCTTTTATTTTGACGGTCTCTAGATTATACCAATAATAAACATCATTTTTGTTTACTCCCCCAAGTAAAATAAAATACTTTATCTAATTAAAGACATTGTAAATTAGTAATTCATTAACTGTCCTCACCCATTAGTGAGAG
>B570J14230_10000369_pt1 | contig 17615 bp, 11 predicted proteins | sample LakMenepilimnion_3_FD_14230 | JGI IMG/M metagenome (IMG submission 14230) | reverse complement strand
CCGCTATTTTTTAAGTATCCGCCCCCCTTCTAGAACATTCCTGTGGTTTCTTATGGGACTATCGGCGATATTTATAATTTACATTGTTTCTTATGGGACTATCGGCGATACCCCCATCCCGCTTTTTGGCCACCCCCCTTCTAGAACATGGGCGGTCCCCCAAAAAACCAGTATAAAAGGCCTGCACTTTCCTGAGGCTGACCAGACGTTCTCCGGAGCTTGACCTAGCAAGACCTCTCTCCCGAAATCTGGATCGCTGCCTGGATTGCTGCCTGGATTCCCCTCTCTCAGGAACTCGCTGCCTGGATTCCTCCCTGGACCACTTACCATGTAGTTGCTATCTTGTATTAACTTGATTCCTGCTCGTAACTGGCTTATTTTTATGGATCTGTATAGCTCCTCTCTGGATCACTTTCCTGGCTTGGATCTTTTTGAAGCTGATATTTTGGAAGTTACCGCACTTGGATTATTTTACAAAAATGTAAACAAATTTTCTTAAGTGGTTTCTTTATGAGACTCTCGTTCAACCATTGAGACTATGGCTGGGCTAACTAAGTACCCCCCTTCCACCTCTATTGGTCTACCGGATCTCCATTGTTCTCAATATTTCCATAGAGATGGCCTGTTGAACCAAGCCGGGACTATGGCTGGGCTAGTTCCCCCCTTCCACCCCACATTGGTTGCACCGGATCTCATGTTGACGATAGATCCGTTCACACGATTGTCGATACTCATCTTCTGAGTGGTTCATGCCTTACTGCCATGTTCCGGTTATCTTCTCTTTTCTTATTTTCTTTCTTCCATTAGATAAGGATTTCTTTGTCATTTTCCGATCCTCCCTTTTCAACCCTTTGTCTCATAATTCCGTGTTTAAAATACAGCTGTAGTGTGTGTTCATATAATTGTTGCTGAAGTGTCGGCTTCATTTAAAAGAACACCCCCCGGGTAGGGCTATGATTGACTCTGTCTTTTCATGGTAAGATACACCCGTATCCATTTTTTCTGATAAGGAGTAGCTGGACTGCTTCTTTTGATGAGAATTTGGGTAGTGAGCGTTCCAAGTTCGGCATTGCGCCTCTAAAATGCTCACCAGTTTGTGTTACAAGCGTTTTAAGAGTCATTTCCTTAACCCTTTCCCAACAAATCCTTCATTATAACTCTTCCTTTTTTCCATTCACCCTTTATATTATCTCTAAATCTTTGGTCTCCAGTAGGGATGGGTTCCTTCTGAATCCTTCCTTGCCTCTGTTCAGATCATGGAGTATTGAGATCTAAGAGGCGAAACTCCGGTTGGCGCTTGCGTTAACCAAATCTGAATTCTCAACTGATGAACTGGAAAAAAGACCTTTTTTACTAAGATATAATTAATTTTAAGATCTTCTTTCTTTCTTGTTCAAGGATTCTTGGACACTTACACAATATCGCAGATCGTCGCCCCTTTCCAACTGGTCTACTTTCGTCCCAGTATTTAGGAAATGTGTTGCGCTTTTACTGCCCGTCATTCTTACCAGAATATAATAGACAAGAAATCCACAACATTTTGGAATACAAATTCCACGCCCTAGATCTAGGCTTTCATCAGTGCCTCTTTTGGCCATGCTGGTTCTTTGAAATGTGCCCCTCTACTCAGGATTTTACACACCGAGACCCCGACTTAGATGGCCACTGGCACTGTGTTTACGCAGACTGCCCATACTTCTTTGATTCTTGTAAATCACTTCCGTTTTTTACGAATTTAAACATCTGAAATACAGAAACAAACTCTGTTTTTTACCAGCTAAATTTGCTAGTTACACTTTCTTTTTTATCTTCCTACTATTTGTGGGTCTATCGGCGATACCCCCACTTATTCTCCAATACGTCTATTACATTCCATTATTCCTTATGGAACTATCGCCGGTACCTGATTGCCGGTGTTACCTACATTCTGAACCCACTATCGGCGATAATTTGACCATACACTGGTTTTTATGGAGCTATCGCCGGTACACGTTACTGACGTTCCCTCCATTTTTGAATTTACGTTAGCGCCACCTTTGTTCCGCTTTTTTCAGAACTATTATTATTTCTCAAGAAATTATCAATGATAATTATGACTTATAGTGTCTCTTATGGAACTATCGCCGGAACCTAAGTACCGGTGATACCTCTATTTAAATTCTGAAACCAACCTTTGAAATTTCTCCTAGAAACATTTGCTTTACTTCTTTTGGAACTACGGCGTCTATCTGACTTACACTATTTCTTATGGAACTATCGCCGGTACACTTACTGACGTTACCTCCATTTTATATTTACGTTGGGCACCTTCCTTTGAATTTTTTCTGGTTCTCAGGGAGCTATCGACGATAGTTTTAGTTTATACTATTCCTTATGGAACTATCGCCGGGAATTGATTGCCGGTGATACCTCCATTTTAAACTTTCAAACCACCATTTTTTTTGGTATATCTTCCTCTCTCCTAGAAACATTTTTTAACATGACTGTCGACGTCAGTTAAATTTCACACTGCTTCTTATGGAACTACCACTGGAATTTACGTTCTGGTGTTACCTCCATTTAATTCACGCTTTATGCCATCGTATTTCCTCCCTCCTTTTGAAACATTTATTATTGGACTATCGGCGTTAATCAGAATTTACACTGTTTCTTATGGAACTATCGCCGGTACGTTTACTGACGTTACCTCCATTTTTTGTTTACGCTGGGCACCTCTCTTTGAAGCATTTTTGGTTCTCAGGGAAGCTATCGACGATAGTTTAAGTTTATATTATTCCTTATGGAACTATCGCTGGGACTCGATTGCCGGCGATACCTCCATTTGAAACTTTTTAAGCCACTGTTTTTTTGTTATATTCACCTCTAGAAACATTGGTGGTATTTACACTGCTTCCTATGGAGCTATCGCCGGAATTTTACACTCTGGTAATACCTCCATTAAAATCACGCTTTATGCCATCAGATTTCCGCCCTCCTTTTGGAACATTTATTGTTACTTATGGGACTATCGGCGTCATTCAGAATTTACACTGTTTTTTATGGAACTATCGCCGGTACATCATAATTGACGTTACCTTTATTTTTCTTACGATTGGCCACCTCTCTTTGAAACAATTTGTTTTTCATGGAACTATCAACGATAATTGCAGTTAATACTATTCTTTATGGAACTATCACCGTGACTTGATTAACGGCGATACCTCCATTTGAAACTCTTGGACCACCATTTTTTTTGGTATATCCTCTCCTCTCCTAGAAATATTTTTATATGGGACCGTTGACATCGGTTAGAGTTTACACTGCTTCTTATGGAACTATCGCCGGGACTTAAAATCCGGCGATACCTCCATTTAATCCGCGCTTTATGCCATTTTATTTCTGCCCTCCCTTTTGAACATCTATTGTTACTTACGGGACTATTGGCTTTAACTAGAATTTATACTTTTTCTTATGGAACTATCGCCGGTACATCAGTACTGACGTTCATACTCCATTCATTGGAATTTAGTCTGAACCACCTAAGGTTTCAATTTCTTTTATCTTCCAGACTATGCCTACTCTGGTTTCCAGGGATTTTGTGGAAATTAATGGATCCCACTTCAACTTATCATTCATCACTATAAAAGGAACCTCCTCCCCCAATCCGTCAACCTACTTCTTTAAACGGATTAACTGGGATGACAGCACCAGGGTGCCGAAAACATTTTTTACCTTGGATCTAGGGACCAATGGTACTCATATTTACTGCCCTTGGGGCCCTTTCCATCTCCAGGAGGACGAATGTTCTCCGTGGCTCCAATGGTCTACTGAAAAATCTTCTGTGGATGGTGATGAAATCAAAATGCTAAAATTCCGTGGTGACCCTCGCACAATTCTCCAAGATTCTGAAACGAAATTTGGGATTTCTGCTTTCTTCAATCATTCCCTCTGGGCGGAACAACAATCCAACCAACAACTAGCTTTGGGCAATCTCACAAGAAATGAACTAGTGACCAAGACTACTATTACTCAGACTCTACGTCATCTACCTAACACTATCATTAATCTCCTAAGGAAGGAACAAAGGGAAAGAGAACGTTCACGTGATCGTCGCCATTCTTCACGATCCCCTGAACCCAAACGCCCTAGAAAGGACCATGATCAAACATCACAATTCCCTGTGATCCCACAGCAACAGATCCAGCCTCAACTAACTCTCCCGCAACAATATTTTATGCAACCTCAGCTCACTCAACAACAATTGCAATGGAATGCTGCTCTCAATGGCACAGCTGGGGGCCAAACACCAGCCGGTCTACTTTATGCACCTCCACGTACTTAAAAATGAATATTGTTTCTATTTTTGTACACCATTTTTGATTCCTTGTTTTGTAGTTCCTTACAGGAATTTCGTCACCTCTGTGAACACAGAATACAACCCTTTAATATTCAAAAATAACAAGGAACTTAGTACTTTATTGTCTAACCAAATCCTGATTAATCAGTCACATCGAACACTCTCTGACCAACAAATTGAGGTATTGTGTCTCGGTCTGAATTTCATACCACAACAAACAATGGCGAAACAATCGGACCTTTCCGAATCACTCTTGAAGTTAACTCGTGACATTGATACTGCTATCATCCTGTCTAATAAAAAAGGCAAAAGGAAACTAAAAGGATGGCTTTCTAAACACATTCAAAGTGAATGGAAACCCGAGGAGTTATCTTGGAGAAGTGATCCAGAAATTAAAACTCTACTCAACAATATACTTAACTTTGAGGCTGGAACCATTTCATCCTCGCAAAAGGATATTTCCCCAATAATCCAGGAGATTAAACAATGGAGAGATGTGCACATCTTAAAATCTGATAAAGGACGTAACACTGTCATCTGGCAGGTGACTGACTATGATAAGGAAGCACTTCGACAACTTAATGATAAAACAACTTACAAAGAATTGTCTAAACAAGAGTTTGACGCCCAATTATTACTTATTAAAAATAAGTGCCAAACTATTTCTGAATCCCTGTTAGCATTGGATTATATCTCTCCCGCTGAGGATGAAGCAATATGCAAACGACCCCCAACGGGCTCCGCCATCTATTTCTTACCTAAGATCCACAAAAACCAACAACCCATCACTAAAACTTATCCTGGTAGACCCATTGTTGCCACGTACACTTCTGTGACCTATTTGCTTGACAAATACATTACTGAAATTACTGGAATACTTCTCAAGAAAATACCGGGTTCCTTAGTTGATACTCAAGATTTTATCAAACAACTGCCCTCTTCGGATCTTCCATCAGGAACAAAGTTGATCACAGCTGACGTTACGAGTCTCTACCCTAATATACCTTGGGATGAAGGTATTGAAGCTACTGTATCTTTTTACTCTGAGAATTTTCAGATTCTTAAAGATTATTGTTTCAAAACGAGGATGCGAAAGCCCCCTCTACCACGGGTATTTCGAGAAATACTTACACTTATTCTCTCCAACTCAATGATTCATTTCAAAGAGCGAAGATTCTTCCACCAAATTACAGGAACGGCAATGGGGTGTTGCATTTCTGTATTTTTTGCTAACTGTTACATGTACTCAGTTACTCGATCAATTATTCTTTCCCCACCATCTTGGTTGGTCTCGTTTTTACGATTCATTGATGACCTTTTCTTCATAACAACAGTATACGACCAGACGATATTCGATGAAATGATCACGGGGATCTCAAACGATAGTATTAAATACGAGGTTTGTGCTCCGGCAGAGGAACAAAACTTCTTAGATACTACAGTCAAAATTAGAAACAACGGCTTGGTCATCCAACCCTTTACAAAGGAAACAGCATCAGGGGCATACCTGCACCCATGCTCCAATCATCCACATCATACTATACGAGCCACCCCGTACTCGCAATTCCTTCGCATTCGGAGGATTTCCTCCCATCTTAGCATTTTTAATAAACATGCGAATAAAATGAAAATGGATTTCATTCGAATGGGTTATTCCAAGAAACTCTTGAATACTACCTTTAGAAAGGTCGCGAAAATTAAAAAAGAGGACCTCCTTCAAAAAACTAGAAAACCACCAATAGCTGGATCATTTAAATTTATTACTCGCTTTAATCAATTATACGATTGGAAAGCGTTAAGAAATCTGCTCGATGAACTCCACACAGCCATTATCAAACACTATTGTAGTGCACCCAATAGTAATATTGGTATTATGCAAACAATTGAAAATAAACCTATCCACCTAATTTTTTGTAACAACCAGAATCTTCAATCACATTATTCTGGTTTTCTGAAAAAATCAGAAAACTAATTAACAACAATTTTTCCTTTAAACAGGATACGAATACACTCTCTCCAGACCATTGAACTACGCAATGGCCTACATATCCTTCCACACTTTGTCAGGATACCGCCTGATGGTACCCACAGCAAAACCTCAACTGTTTTTGCCAACATAAAACACATTGCTGATTATGAGGAAACTTCTGGTCATCCTACTCTTAAAATCATGTTTCCAGCAAGAAAATTTCATAGAATCCAAGAATTCCTACCAATTAAACTCCACGAAAACACTTCTCTTGAATACATCGAGGGATTAACTTGGATCCCTACCTCATCTTTATACCCTCCTGGTATAGGAATCCACGCATTGGCACTAACCAATCCATCGGACTTCCAAAACTTTGAAATTTCTTTTTCCTGGGACACTGCGATCCACCCATCCCAGTTGGCTCTCCCTTCCTCTTCGGGTGACTTCCGAAAACGAACTTGGAATATTTCTCGGAGTAAACATACACTATATGAACCAATCCAAGAACAAGCCGATCTCCCGGCTGAGGCTGCAGAATCGCCCGTACATCAAGCCTTTACTTTTTCAATTTCTGCTCAATTTTCCAATGTAGTTTCTACGATCCAAAGTATGAATACTTCAGCAATCGGGACCATTCCCAAGAATTGTCTCTACATTCGCTTTGCCAATGGAGGACTTAAGAAGTATTATGTCCAACAAACTACTCCATCCACCGATGGTGTTACGCTGTACCATGGATCTTTAAAACTATACTTTAAACGTATTCGTCCTGTTTCTGGACCTAAGTTCCGCTTCCTCTATAAACAACTCAGATCTTTTGATCAACCCAATGATTGGGCCGCGATTCCAGACACTGAATTTTGTCTGCTATCTCGCAAAATGCCGCTGGACTTACACAATAAATTGTTCTCTATTCTCCAGGACATTTCCGATTAAATTACCAACGGAAATTACCTGTCTTCCCCAGGATTTCATCCGAATTTTCGAAGACAGCCCTAAGCTTGATCAAACCATTTGCTTGAAAATTATTGCAGTCAAACATGAAGGCGAAGACGGGGAGGATTCAATCTCCTACTATGCACTTACTAAAATTGATGGGACTTCTCCGACTCCCGTTAATATCTCACTCCCTACCGACACTGATACCCTTCAATTGTCGATAGTTATCAATAAATGTCTAAGATCCTACGAATATCATGACATTCCTATTGTTCCTCTTTACAACTGGCAAACCCAACTTCAATCTTTCTGTACTCCGTTACTCCAGGTTGAGTGGGTTCCCCTCAAATTTCTTTATAACCAAGACACCTTTGCTCTGAAAATCAAGGAAAAGCTCATGCCTATTTCCCCAATATTCTTCAAATTTCCTGTTTATGATACTCCTGCCGTGAGAACTGCTTTTGAATTAAAAGTGCGAACTAAACACGTATGTGACATCATCCCGTGTACGGATTTTATTATTTGTCCTTCCACTCTCAAGGAACCTAATAATGATTTGCATGGCCATTGCCATGATAAACAATGTGTTCTTTTCTTTGAAAAAGTGTACCAATCCTGGAATTTTTGGTAAAATAAATTAAAAAAACATTTTTTTACCATAGGCCTTTTCCTTTCAAAAAACCAGTGTCCATCACCTGCACCTATGATGACTTCATCCGAGTTAACGGAAACAACCCTGATTTATCGCAAATAATCTGCACCAAGATTATTGCTGTTAAAGAAACTGGCCATGATAATGTCCCAGAACTCTCCTTTTATGCACTCATATCTGTGGATAATCAACCTCTCGCACCCGCGAATGATTCCCTTCCAATTGATTCTAGCATTTGTCGAATTTCAATTAATGTTGACGGATCCTTTAAAAATTTTGCTTTCCGTCTCATTCCTACTACCTCTACCAATGATTATGAGGCACAGCTCCTTAGATACTGTTCACCTTTGGATCATGTCCACTGGTCACCTCTAAAAACTCTTGAATCCCCTGTTATTTACGTTCTTGAGTTCATACCTCAACAACTTCTAGCTGGTGTTATGACTCCCCCCCTGATTCATTTCTCTTTTCCCATTCTGGATACACTTGATGATCGGATGGAATTAGAAGAGTTAGCTGCTACTCGACACCACTGCACTCTTATCCCGTGCTCAGATTTCATCATCTGTCCAACTACGCTGTTCGAACCCACTAATACTTCTCCCCAACACATGCATTGCACAAATAATCAATGTGTTCGCTTCTTTGAGGAGAATTTCTGAAATTGATTCTCTGATTTGATCATACAGAAATTCCTGTTTTAATTACTCCATGTTGGATCATAAAACCCAATACACACCCCATTTCAAACCTTTGAATTGGCTACCTATTCACCATGTTTTTCTATAAAGAAAACTAACAAGTAGCGGATTCGTGGCTTAATATTTGCTGACTATTTACAAAGTTATTTTTAATAACTTTGGTTCTAAGATATAAATTACCCAAACAATCACAAATATATTAAAGACAACGGATCCTTTTCTATGGACTTTTATGCCACAACCTATCCTTTAGATTCAATTAAACGGCATGGTTGGCCACCCATATCTATCGGCTGCTACATACGGTATGCTATCATTTGATAAACACACTTTCTTTTGGAGTGCCGTCCACCTTTTGTGTGATACGTATATTCACCGTCATATACTTCACGCAGACTGTGTTGGACACGCGCTTCATTGAGATAGTGTTTCTCATCCATATCATACTCTGAAAAATAAACGATTCTCAGGATTTTTTTTTGGATCCTTTAATGCACCAAACCTCCTACACACACGTTACACGGCTCTTTTATTCTTCTCTCTCTTCAGCAGGCCATCCAAAATATTTTTATTTTTGTTTTTCCTCTACTATGCTTGCTTAAACGGTGCTTACTCCGATGCGAGTGTTGCAATGATTACTTGAGCTTCCTCGCATAACCCCGGAAGGGCTCCCGGGCTCTGGTTTAACCTCTTAGGTTAATATAAAATGCTAAACACTTTACAGACGTATGGACTTTATGTCTCGGCCCCTCTGGGTCTTCATGATCTGAATAATTCCCCCCGTTTTTTGATGGGCTTGGGATGACGCTATTAACAAAGTTGGTGAATGATGACACAAGCTACCCATGCACGCGATTTCCTTATTAAGGTTATTAATAAAGCCGAGTGGGCCTACCCATGCACGCGATTTCCTTTTTAAGGTTATTAATAAAGCCGAGTGGACCTTGTGGATACTAATAAAATTCATAGACGATGGCTTCCCCCCTTGTCTGTTGAAATTCGGTATTTATGATCCGAAAACATCCTTACTCTTCAATCAAGCCATTACTCTCCTGGGTCTGAGGGCTTATTATTATCCTGGTTCTGCTGGCCATGCCGTCAGACAACACCACGAGTGGTTGAGCTAGCGTCGACGTTGGACACTTCGGTTCTTCAGAGGAGAGCAAACCTATTTATATGACTAGGCCACCGTTGGACGGAGTCCAAGTCTGAGGGCTAACCACCGTTGGACGGAGTCTGAGACTGAGGGTTGCTGGTCTTTTAAGCCATTTTTAGACGGAGTCTGAATTTACGGGCGGAGGGTCTTGTTTTTTCTGGATGAATTGGTTCTGTCCCGTTTTTACCTGGCATACAGTGTCTCGGTATTCCAGGTGATCAATTTATAACACCCTTAAATTGACCACACAAGCCTTCGACCTTGTGTTTTGAGAATATATCTCTTGATATCTAAACAAATTAGATTCTCCCTACTCGGGTAATCTATATTGATTTACTGAAAATAGAACGAGAATTGAAGGGTCTAATCACCCTATACTAATTCCGCCATTCCCTGCTTGGCCAACCTACTTTCACCAGTTTATATTTAAAGCAATAATTTCTGGCTTTCGCCAGCCTATATTGAAATGTTCTTCACGGCCTTCGGCCTAGTGGAATGAGAGTTTTTTCTCTTGACATCTATCTAACTGTACCAGGTTTGATCTAACCTATTATACCTTATATATTACACTTACTGGGCTTACCTAACCTAACCTGCTGCCCTTATTATACTAAAATCTGGGTTTTATCAACCTACATTTTGATTCCAGCAACTTACTCTTGAATAAAAATTCGGATCGGCATATTTTAGACTCTAACTGCTGGCCTTGCAGCATTATATCAGTCTAATCTTGTTTTAACAAAGCAAAATTTAACCATTCTTCACTGCCTTGTCACTTTGACAGTTGAAATTTCTTTCCCGTATTTCACGGCCTTGTCATCTTGACAGTCTAACAATTTATCATATTTTATTATTTATTTTCAAATAATTTTGAAAAAAATACTTTCTGGCTAATTTTAGCGGCTTAGAAACAAATATGACCATATAGATCTTATGTGTCAAGATTAAACAACCAAATTTTCATTACCATGTTTTTGGTTATTGTCACTTTGACATTTCAACAATTTATTATATTGATGTTTTTCCCGGCTGAATTTAGTGGCCTGAAAACGAATATGACCATAAAAATCTTATGCGTCCTTAATAAACAACTTAATTCTCATTACCATGTTTTATGCTCCTGTCACTTTGACAGCGGGAGTTTCTTTCCCATATTTCACGGCCTTGTCATTTTTGACATTTCAACAATTTATCATATTGATATACTTTATTATTCTTTATTAATAATTTTATACAACATACTTTCTGGCTAATGTTGGCGGCTTAGAAACAAATAGATCTCATGTGTCAAAATTAAACAACCAAATTTTTATTACCATGTTTTTGGTTCTTGCCACTTTGACATTTCAACAGTTTATCATATTGATGTTTTTTTATTATATAAAACATACCTCCCGGCTAAATTCAGTGGCCTAAAAACGGATATGACCATAAAAAACTTATGCGTCATGATAACCAATCTAATTCTCATTACCATGCTTTATGCTCTTGTCACTTTATCATATTCTTAACTGATTTGATAATTTCTAAATTCTAAATCATATTTTCTGGTTATGTACAGTGGCCTAGAAACGAATATGACCATAAAAATCTTATGTGTCTAAAATAAACAACCTTATTTTCATTACCATGTTTTATGCACCTGTCACTTTGACAGCGGGAGTTTCTTTCCCGTATTTTACGGCCTTGTCATTTTGACATCTCAACAATTTATCATATTGATATACTTTATTATTCTTTTTTAATAATAATTTTTTATAAAACATACTTTCTGGCTAATGTTAGCGGCTTAGAAACAACTAGATCTCATGTGTCAAAATTAAACAACCAAATTTTCATTACCATGTTTTTGGTTCTTGCCACTTTGACATTTCAACAATTTATCATATTGATGCTTTTTATTATATAAAACATACCTCCCGGCTAAATTCATTGGCCTAAAAACGAATATGACCATAAAAATCTTATGCGTCTTAATAACCAACCTAATTCCCATTACCATGTTTTATGCTCCTGTCACTTTGACAGTTCTACAATTTATCATACTCTTAACTGATTTGATAATTTTTAAATTCTAAATCATATTTTCTGGTTAAGTACAGTGGCCTAGAAACGAATATGACCATAAAAATCTTATGTGTCTAAAATAAACAACCTTATTTTCATTACCATGTTTTATACTCCTGTCACTTTGACAGTTCAACAATTTATCATATCTTTAGCTGATTTGATAATTTTCAAACTTTTAATCATACTTTCCGGTTAAACTCAATGGCTTGGAAACGAATATGACCATAAAAAACTTTTACATCTTTAAACAATGTCCGTAATTTCATTACCATGTTTTAAACTCTGTCATGAGATAAAACTTCCGAGTTTTCTGGTTTAAAACTAATATAAAGGAATTCTGAGTATTATAATAATTGAGACGAGAAAATCTTGTTTTCACAAAAATATTAAAAGAAGACGAGAAAAGTTTTCTGGTTTAAAACTAATTGAAAAAGAACTCTGAGTTTCAAATAATTAAGACGAGAAAAAATCTTGATTTGAAAAGTATAAAAACAAGAAAAATAAATTTTTGGTAAGGGGACCCATTTCTGGGTTAGCCACCCCCTTACCTGATCCAACATGAAATACTTAGAATGAATTGACACGGTGAGGGGACCCAATTTCTTGGGTAAATCCACCCCCTCACCTGTCTTTTATCCAGAAGAGAATGTTTGGAAGGGGACCCATCTTTTTGATAAAGGATTGGGTAATCCACCCCCTTCCTATTCTCTTTTGAAAAAAGCTAAAGACGTCTTCGGACCACCTGTCCACTCTCTAGAGTGGACTCGTAAAAAATCCGACCAACTACCCCTTGGCGCCTAGCATTCACAACTTCCTGAACTGCTGCCCGAGCCCCAACTACCTCCTCCCCTTCCTCCATTGGAACGGCTGGATTAGGATTAACTATAGCTTGTTCGGCCATCTCATTGCCCAACATTAACTGATATCCATCGTGTAATCCACTATAACGCGGCACATCCACCATCAGCTTTCTCATCTCCTGATCACAAGTGTCGGCACTGTTCCACGGTTTAAGTGTTTGACGACGGAGATACTTGATGCTGGCCTCGTGTTTCCCATACAGGATGTCAAAATCAACTACAAGATCGGGATACAAACCGGCTTTAAAATGATCAAAAACCCGTTTTACCGTATCTTTGTTGAAATTAGCGATGTGCTCAAACATCCTCAAACGGCACAAGGACACTTTTGTAATGCGCCATAGAGTAATGAGTGAATCCATTTCTTGGGTAACAACATGATGACATGGCCTTCTAGCCCCGGGTTTCTTTTTACAGTTTTGGAGATCCTTTGTGAACACACCATTGGCATTCATCGCGTACTTTGAATACGCACACCTTAAAACGCCTTGTTTGATCCTATACACATGTCCATCGTCACTCTGATAAAAACTTTTATCACCATTCATCCTGTAAAAGGGCTTGTACAAAACACCCTGATACTCTAACTGATTAAATGGAACAGCCATTTGCTACTTGGAATCAATAGCCTTTAAAGAAATAAAAAAATAAGCGAGAGCACGAGTCTGACACGTCTTGTCTGCACGAGTGTAAAGCTAGAAGTGACACTGTGACAATAGCCTCACTCTTAATAAAATAAAAAAATTTTTTATTTTTGCATCTATTATACTCAGTAGTGACTGGGAATTTTACCAACCATCTCCTGTGTCTGATATTATTATCCAATAATTCATTACCAGGTTTCTTACACTTCACCGATTTTTGACAGTTCAATTTTTTTGACAGTTCAACATTTCTTATTATTTCATATTGGAAAAAATATTTTCTGACTAATTCCACCCTCCTGGAAACGAATATGACAACGGTTTACCTCTAGGATAAACTATAACGTCAATTTTTCATTACCAGGTTTTCGAATCTGCACACTTTCACTCTGTTGACGTAACCTTGACAGATTGGCACCTCCTTACAAACTTATATCAGAATCCATATATTCTGGTTGAATTCGCCTCAATAGACGCAAATTTGATTATTAAAACCTTGTATAACCAACAAAATATGTTAAAAGTCGTTACCAGGTTTTACATACTTTCATCAATTTTTGACAGTTCAATTTTCGACAGTTCAATTTTGGACAATTCAACACTTTCTTTATAAGTCATATGGAAAAAAGTATTTCCTGACTAAATCCACCCTCCTGGAAACGAATATGATAACAGTTCACCTCTAGGATAAACTAAAACGTCCATTTTTTATTACCAGGTTTTTGAAATCTGCACACTTTCACTCTGCTGACTGAACTTTGACAAGTCGACACTTTCTTACAAACTAATATCAGAATCAATATATTCTGATTAATTCGCCTCGATAGACGCGAATTTGGTTGTTAAAAACCTTCTGTAAGCGATCGAAAGTCGTTACCAGGTTTTGCAATACTTTTGTCAACTTTTGACAGTTCAATTTTTGACAGTTCAAAACTTTCTTTATAAGCCATGTAAAAAAATATTTCCTGACTAAATCCACCCCCCTGGAGAAGAATATGACAACGGTTTACTCTTACGATGCACCAAAATATTCATATTGCATTACCAGATTTTTGAACCTACACACTCAATCGGTTGATGAAACTTTGACAGGTTGACTCTTCCCTATGATCTGTTCAACGTTTTTACCAACCTTTGACGAGACTTTCGGGGTTTACCTCCATTCTAGAACATTTGATGTTTCTTATGGAGTTCTCGGCGATATTTCTAATTTATACTGTTTCTTATGGGACTATCGCCGGAACCTGAACACCGGCGATACCTCCATTTGAACCGCCATTTTTTGAAAGTCGGCGATATTTATGATTTATACTATCTCTTATGGGACTATCGCCGGTGTCTGATTATCGGCGATACCCCCATCTTGATTTTTCTATCCGCTATATATATATATATATAACCTCCGCCCCCTTTTCTAGAACATTTTTGATGTTTCTTATGGGACTACCGGCGATCTTTATAAATGGCACTGTTTCTTATGGAACTATCGCCGGGACCTACTTACCGGATACACCTCCATTTAACCGCTTCTAAAAAACATTTTTTTCGATGCTTCTTATGGGACTATCGGCGATGCTTGTAATTAACACTATTCCTTATGGAACTATCGCCGGGACCTGATTACCGGTGTTACCTCCATTTATTTTCTGAAACCCGCCATTTTTGAATTAAATCCGCCCCCCTTCATGGACGTTTTCTGACGTTTCCTATGGGATTATCGAGGATACTTATATTTTACACTGTTTCTTATGGGACTATCGCCGAGACTTGTTCACTGGCGTTACCCCCATTTAAGTTCGGAAAACCTCCGCTCTCCTTCTAGAACATTTTTTGATGGTTCTTACGAGACTATCGGCGATATCTATAATTAACACCGTTTCTTATGGACCTATCGCCGGCACCTGATTACCAGATATACATCTAACAACCATTTTTGAAAACTTCTGCCCCCCTTCTAGAACATTTTTTGATGTTTCTTATGGGACTATCGGCGATACTTATCAATTACACTGCTTCTTATGGGACTATAGCCGGTGCTGATTACCGGGGATACCTCCATTTACTTCGGTTTTTCTTGTATTTAATTGACCAACAACTTATAATTTGACACTGAAATTTATTAACTTGAGTATTAATAATATTTCTCAATTATAAATTTCCCAGCATAAATAACCTGAATAGGGCTATGATTAAACTCACTATACCCTGTATAGAAAAATTCTTTAATATATTATAACGATAAAAGTTTTACACTATGTACCTTCATCTTGATCATGGGGATCATCTACTACCATGTTTTCAACATGCCTCATCTCTACGACACCTATATATAACAAATTATTATTGGACAATATTTTAAACCATCCTACTACAAATATTATATATAACACTTACCATTGTTATCAAACAATTCTTCGAATCCCTCGTCTAACTCCTCCTCTATCATCTCATCACCGTTGTCCATCTCAGGTTTGATGACGTATCCTTATTATTATTAACTACACTGGTTCTCGAGAAACTATCGGTTATGCCTCCACTTACCTTCTGTAACCATCTTTTTGGAAAAAAAACGCTGTTTTTTATATTGGACTATCGGCGTTATTTTTATATTTTTTATCACACCGGTCCTTATGGGACTATCGCCGGGACCTGAATGCCGGCGATACCTCCATTCAAATTTTGAAATCGCCATTTTTGAAAACCTCCGCCCCCCTTCTAGAACATTCTTATGATTCTTATGGGACTCTCGGCGATATCTGCAATTTACACTATTTCTTATGGGACTATCGCCGGGACTTGGACACCGGCGATACCTCCATTTAATTTCTACATCCACCATTTTTGAAACTTCCGCCCCCCTCATGGAACATTTCTGATGTATCTTATGGGACTATCGGCGATATTATTTATATCTACACTGTTTCTTATAAGACTATCGCCGGTACTTAATTACCCGTGATACATCCATTTGATAGAACCGCCATTTTGGAAACTTCCGCCCCCCTTCTAGAACATTTCTGATGATTCTTATGGGACTATCGGCGATTTGTATAATTAACATTGTTTCTTATGGGGCTATCGCCGGGACCTGATTACCGACGTTACCTCCATTTTAATTCTTAACCCGCCATTTTGAAAATAACCCGCCCCCCTTCTAGAACATTTCTTAAATGTTTCTTACGGGACTATCGGCGATATTTATAAATATACATTGTTTCTTATGGGTCTATCGCCGGGACTTAATTACCGATTGATACATCCATTTGATAAAACCGCCATTTTTGAAACTTCCGCCCCCCTTCTAGAAAATTTCTGATGTTTCTTATGGGACTATCGGCGATATGTATAATTAACATTGTTTCTTATGGGACTATCGCCGGGACCTGATAACCGGCGTTACCTCCATTTTTTCTTAACCCGCCATTTTTGAAAATAACCCGCTCCCCTTCTAGAACAATTCTTAAATGTTTCTTATGGGACTATCGGCGGTATTTATATATATACAGTGTTTCTTATGGGACTATCGCCGGGACCTAATTACCGGTGACACATCCATTTGATAAAACCGCCATTTTGGAAACTTTCGCCCCCCTTCTAGAACATTTCTGATGTTTCTTATGGGACTATCGGCGATATTTATAATTAACATTGTTTCTTATGGGACTATCGCCGGGACCTGATTACCGGCGTTACCCCCATTTTAATTCTTAACCCGCCATTTTGGAAATAACCCGCCCCCCTTCTAGAACATTTCTTAAATGTTTCTTATGGGACTATCGGCGATAGTTATAAATATACATTGTTTCTTATGGGACTATCGCCGGGACTTAATTACCGGTGATACATCCATTTGATAAAACTGCCATTTTGGAAACTTCCGCCCCCCTTCTAGAACAGTTCTGATGTTTCTTATGGAACTATCGGCGATATGAATAATTAACATTGTTTCTTATGGGACTATCGCCGGGACCTGATTACCGGCGTTACCTCCATTTTAATTCTTAACCCGCCATTTTGAAAATAACCCGCCCCCCTTCTAGAACATTTCTTAAATGTTTCTTATGGGACTATCGGCGATAGTTATAAATATACATTGTTTCTTATGGGACTATCGCCGGGACCTAATTACCGGTGACACATCCATTTGGTAAAACCGCCATTTTGGAAACTTCCGCCCCCCTTCTAGAACATTCTTGATGTTTCTTATGGGACTACCGGCGATATTTAAAATTTACACTGTTTCTTATGGGACTATCGGCGATACCTCTATTTGATTTTTGAAACG
>B570J14230_10000368_pt1 | contig 17622 bp, 20 predicted proteins | sample LakMenepilimnion_3_FD_14230 | JGI IMG/M metagenome (IMG submission 14230) | reverse complement strand
TGAGAAGGTGTCATTCATCGTGCCAATCCGTAACGTGAATCGCACAGCCGGTGCCATGTTATCTGGCGAGGTCGCGATGCGCTATGGCCACACGGGCTTACCCGATGACACGATTCATATTCAGTTAAATGGTACGGCAGGGCAAAGTTTTGCAGCATTCTTAGCTCATGGTATTACCTTCGACCTAGTAGGCGATGCGAATGATTATGTGGGCAAAGGCCTGTCGGGTGGTCGTGTGATTGTGCGGGCTTCACATGAATTCCGTGGCGATACATCGCAAAATATTATTGTTGGCAATACCGTACTGTATGGTGCGATTGAAGGTGAAGCTTTCTTTAATGGCGTAGCGGGTGAGCGATTTGCCGTGCGTAACTCAGGCTCTGTTGCGGTCGTGGAGGGCACGGGGGATCATGGCTGCGAATATATGACGGGCGGTACGGTTGTAGTTTTAGGTAATACGGGCCGTAACTTTGCGGCTGGTATGAGCGGTGGCGTGGCGTACGTCTATGACGAAGATGGTTTGTTTGAGAAGCGTTGCAATACCAGTATGGCAACGCTAGAAAAAGTATTGCCCTCTGCCCAACAAATAAGCGCAATGCCAAAGTCTGCTTGGCACGCCCCCGTAAATGTAAAAGAGGGTGGTGAGCGCCAAACCGATGAGCAAATACTAAAGACTTTAATTGAGCGCCATTTCCGCTACACCGGATCCGAGCGAGCAAAAGCCTTATTGGCAGACTGGGAAAAGGCTCGCACGCGTTTTATAAAAGTGTTGCCAACCGAGTACAAGCGTGCGTTAGGAGAGTTGTGGGAGCGCGCTCAGGGCCAACTCGGCAAAGAGAAGTCGGTCACGGTATAGCGGGCTAGTTTAAGACATATTAAAGAAATTACAGGAGTTTGTATGGGTAAGGTGACTGGATTTATGGAGTTTGAACGGGTCGATGAAAAATATGAAGCCCCGATCAAACGAATTCATCATTACAAAGAGTTTGTGGCGGCTTTGTCCGATACCGATGCCAAAGTACAGGGTGCACGATGCATGGATTGCGGCATCCCATTTTGCAATAACGGTTGCCCCGTCAACAACATCATTCCCGATTTTAATGATTTGGTTTATCAGGGGGATTGGAAAAATGCCATTGAGGTTTTGCATTCCACTAATAATTTTCCCGAGTTTACTGGCCGCATTTGCCCCGCACCTTGTGAAGCTGCTTGTACTCTCGGAATTAATGAGCTACCTGTAGGTATCAAATCGATTGAGCATGCGATTATCGATAAGGCTTGGGAAAACGGTTGGGTAAAGCCACAGCCTCCTAAGACCAAGACTGGCAAGAGGGTTGCGGTAGTAGGCTCTGGCCCAGCGGGTATGGCTGCTGCTCAGCAATTAGCGCGCGCTGGTCATGATGTCACCGTATTTGAGAAAAATGATCGCGCAGGCGGTTTGCTGCGCTATGGCATTCCTGATTTCAAGATGGAGAAATGGCTCATTGATCGTCGTGTTGAGCAAATGCAAGCCGAGGGCGTTATCTTTGCGACGGGTGTATTTGTTGGTAAGGACGGCTTGGGTAAAGAGGTAAAAAACTATTCCAGTAAGAGCATTACCCCTGAAGCCTTAATGAAAGACTTTGATGCGGTCATTATTAGTGGTGGTGCAGAGCAACCTCGTGATTTGCCAGTACCAGGCCGAGAGCTGGGCGGCATTCACTACGCACTCGAGTTTTTAATTCCGCAAAATAAAGAAAATGCAGGTGATTTAAAGAACGAGATTCGCGCCACGGATAAGCATGTAGTAGTGATTGGCGGCGGCGATACTGGTTCCGATTGCGTTGGTACCTCGAATCGCCATGGTGCCAAACACGTTACGCAGTTTGAACTATTACCGCAACCTCCCGAGGAGGAGAATAAGCCTTTGGTGTGGCCTTACTGGCCAACGAAGTTGCGCACTTCTTCTTCACATGAAGAAGGATGTGAGCGCGATTGGTCGGTGGCCACAAAGCGTTTTGAAGGGAAAAACGGTAAGGTTGAAAAGCTCATCGGCGTTCGCTTAGAGTGGAAAGAAGGCAAAATGGCTGAGGTCCCGAATTCAGAGTTTGAAGTGAAAGCGGATTTGGTGTTATTGGCAATGGGATTTGTATCGCCAGCGCAGCAGATATTAAGTGCCTTTGGTGTTGAGAAGGATCCACGGGGTAATGCAAAGGCAACAGTGGATGGCCATAAAGCCTATCACACCAATGTTCCGAAAGTGTTTGCTGCTGGTGATATGCGCCGTGGTCAGTCTTTGGTGGTGTGGGCAATCCGCGAGGGGCGTCAATGCGCACGCTCGGTCGATGAGTTTTTAATGGGTTCATCCGTTTTGCCACGATAATAAGGCATGTCAATTGCAAATCATGATAGTCCTGTAGTAGTTTCTATCTGCGGGGTCGACTTTTCTTATGCTCTGGGGGAGAGAAAAATTCTCTCTGGGCTTAATATGGAGTTTAAGCGCGGCCAAGTGGTTGCAGTGATGGGGGGTTCGGGCTGCGGTAAGACTACAGTCTTACGTCTAATTGGCGGTCAAGTAATTGCGCAACTGGGCTCGGTGCTTTTTGAGGACCAGGATATTGCATCAATGAACAGCGAGCGCTTGATGCAAGTTCGTCGTCGCATGGGGATGCTGTTTCAGTTTGGTGCTTTGTTCACCGATCTTAGTGTGTTTGAGAACGTTGCCTTTCCCTTGCGCGAGCATACTAATCTCAGCGAAGAACTCATCCGCGATCTAGTCTTGATGAAGCTCAACGCAGTAGGGTTACGGGGTGCACGTGATCTCATGCCTTCTCAAATATCAGGCGGCATGGCAAGGCGGGTCGCATTAGCACGCGCTATTGTTCTAGATCCACCGCTCATCATGTATGACGAACCCTTTGCAGGATTAGACCCGATTGGTTTGGGAATCACAGCACGTTTAATCCGTAATTTGAATGATGCGCTGGGAGCAACGAGCATTATCGTGACCCATGATGTTGAGGAGACCTTTGAGATCGCCGACTACGTTTACTTTATAGCGAATGGAAAAATCGGAGCAGAAGGAACGCCCGAGGATCTCAATCGCTCAAGCGATCCGTTTGTGCGTCAGTTTTTAGATGCCTCTCCCGAGGGCCCAGTCCCGTTTAATTATCCAGGGCTTGATACTGCTACTGATTTTGGTGTGAGGTCTTCATGACGACAGAATCCAATTCCTTGTTTAGTGTATTGCTTAACAAACTAGGCGACCTAGGTTTTTTTATTCGCCGCAATCTTACAGGCCTTGGTTACGCAGCTCGTATGTTTGCTCTCGTACTAGTGCGCTCAGGATCTTTGCTAAAACGTCCCCGTTTAGTTTCTGATCAAGTCTTGTTTGTGGGTAACTACTCTTTTGTCATTATTACGGTCTCGGGTTTATTTGTCGGCTTTGTTCTTGGTTTGCAGGGCTACTACACCTTGACCCGCTATGGATCAGAGCAAGCACTGGGCCTATTAGTTGCTTTATCTCTAACCCGAGAGCTAGGCCCTGTCATTACGGCCCTATTGTTTGCTGGTCGGGCAGGCACTTCTTTGACTGCAGAAATTGGCCTAATGAAAGCAGGTGAGCAACTTTCTGCGATGGAGATGATGGCAGTTGATCCATTGCGCCGCGTGATTGCTCCTCGCCTATGGGCCGGAATTATCTCGATGCCTATTTTGGCAACCATCTTCACTGCGGTTGGTGTGTTGGGTGGTTATTTAGTGGGTGTACCGCTCATTGGTGTTGATAGTGGCGCCTTTTGGTCGCAGATGCAAGGCGGCGTTGATCTGTTTGATGATATTGGCAATGGTTTTATTAAAAGTATTGTCTTTGGATTTGCCGTCACTTTTATTGCTTTGTATCAGGGTTATGAGGCCAAGCCAACTCCCGAGGGTGTATCGCAGGCAACTACCCGCACGGTCGTGCTGTCTTCGTTGACGGTATTGGCCCTAGATTTTTTATTAACCGCCATGATGTTTTCCAACAACTAAGTTTGAATAGAAAAAATGCTATGAGCGATCCTTGCTTGGTTCAGAATAAACTGAGGTTCTTATGAGAAAAAGTGCAATTGATGTTTGGGTTGGTATTTTTGTTGCCATCGGCATATTGGCCATGTTGTTTTTGGCCCTAAAGGTTGGCAATATGAGCGCAGTCTCTTTTGCCCCCACTTATTCCGTATCTGCCCGCTTTGACAATATTGGCGGCTTAAAGCCAAGAGCCCCAGTCAAAAGCGCTGGAGTTGTCGTTGGCCGTATTGCCAATATCAAATTTGATGACACTACATATCAGGCGACTGTGACCATGATCATCGATAAGACGTATAAGTTTCCGAAGGATTCCTCTGTAAAAATCTTGACCTCTGGATTATTGGGAGAGCAATACATTGGCTTAGAGGCCGGCGGTGATGAGCAAATGCTTGCAGAGGGTGGCAAGATCATCCAAACTCAATCAGCCATTGTCTTGGAGAATTTAATCAGTCAGTTCCTATACAACAAAGCTGCAGATAGTGGGCAAGATAAAGGTGAGGGCGGTAAAGCTTCATCGAAGTAAACATAAATGTATTCCAATCACAACAATAATCATAACCGCCCGTGTTAATTCTTAAGCGCATTACCATTCTTATTGTTTGCGCCTCAATGATTGGGTGCGCCAGCATTCCGGCTGGAAGCGAGAGATCTCCAGACGATCCATGGGAGCCATTTAATCGCTCGGTATTTTCATTTAATGAAAGCTTGGATGATTATTTACTAAAGCCCATTACGAAAGGCTATCGTTTTATTCTGCCTAAACCTGCGCAACAAGGTGTCGATAATTTCTTTGGAAACTACCGCGATATCTACACCTCGGCGAATAATCTACTGCAAGGCAATCTAAGTATGGCCTTTAGTGATTTGATGCGCGTGGTTGTCAATACTATTTTTGGCTTAGGGGGCTTATTTGATGTTGCAACGCCCGGTGGCCTCGAAAAGCATAAAGCGGATTTTGGGCAAACCTTTGGTGTGTGGGGTATCCCATCAGGCCCTTATGTAGTGCTGCCATTTTTTGGGCCTAGTAATGTCCGCGATACCTTTGGAACAGCAGTTGATTTAGAGACTGACTACTTATTTCGGATGCTACCTAATGTTGCTTTGCGAAATAGTTTGACAGCGTTACGGGTTGTAAATGCTCGCAATAACTACTATGAGGCAGGTGATCTATTAGAAGGCGCCGCGCTCGATAAATACACCTTTACCCGTGATGCTTATATTCAGCAACGCCAATATCAAATTGATCAGGCCAAAGAAGGCAAGGAACCGCCTCCACCTGTGTATGAAAACCAGCACCAATAAATATAGTCATAAAAGACTAAAATCTAACTTTATCTTAATTTGTACGGTTGATTGTGAAAAAACTTATTTTTAGTATTGCGACTGCACTTATTTCTTGTTCAGCATTTGCACAAAATGCGCTGGACTCCGCTACGCCTGATAGCTTAATTAAGACTATTGTTACTGACGTAATGGCGTCGGTCAAAGCAGACCCAGAGATCCAGAAAGGTAATATTCCTCGTGTAGTTGAGTTGGTCGAGAAAAAAATCGTGCCCTATACCGATATGCGGCGCACAACCCAATTAGCTATGGGTAGAAATTGGAGTAAAGCCACTCCAGAGCAGCAGAATCAACTCATCATCGAGTTTAAGAATCTTTTGATTCGAACATATTCTGGAGCACTGAGTCAGTTACGTGATCAAACAGTGCAATACAAACCATTACGCTCCTCGCCAAGCGATACCGATGTAATTGTGCGTACCGTTGTTATCGGTAAATCAGATCCAATCCCTTTGGATTATCGGCTCGAGAAAACAAATGAAGGTTGGAGGGTCTATGACGTTAATATCATGGGGGCATGGTTGATTGAGGCTTATCGCAATCAATTCACGAATCAGATTAATCAAAATGGTATCGATGGGCTGATCAAGTTCTTGCAAGAGCGTAATGCAATGTTGGCCGGAAAAAAATAGGTATGACCTTCGCGCTTCCTGCCTGTGTTAATCAAGATAATGCACTGAGTCTGCAGCAGCGGGGCCTTTCTGATATTAAACAAAGCCAGACGATTGATTGCACGGCCTTAATCGATTTTGATTCGAGTGTGCTTGCAGTTCTTATGGCCTGGCAACGTGAACTCTCCCCCCTTCAGAAAACCTTACGCTTACTCCATCCACCTGAGAAGTTAAAAGTATTAGCCCGTGTTTATGGAATCGCCGATTTATTAGGTTTGGAATAAGCATGCTGGCAGTTTCGGTCGAGCACTTGAGTAAGCGCTATGGCAACCTTCTTGCTTTAAATGATGTTTCTTTGCAGGTGCAGGAAGGTGAGTTTTTTGGTCTTTTAGGCCCCAATGGTGCTGGTAAGACAACCCTCATTTCAATCCTCGCTGGTCTTTGTCGTCCAGATCAGGGCGAGGCCTTCATTATGGGCACCAACGTGCAAAACCATTTTTTAGAGGCGCGCAGAATGTTGGGGGTTGTTCCTCAAGAACTGGTATTTGATCCATTTTTTACTGTGCGCGAGACCTTACAGTTTCAGTCGGGTTATTTTGGAATTCGTAATAACAGTGATTGGGTCGACGAAATCATGGCCAATCTTGATCTCACCTCTAAGGCCAATAGCAATATGCGCTCTTTATCAGGGGGCATGAAGCGCCGAGTCTTAGTGGCCCAGGCATTGGTACATCGCCCTCCAGTGATTGTCTTGGATGAGCCTACTGCTGGAGTCGATGTTGAACTTCGTCAATCGCTCTGGAAATTTATCAGCCGTCTTAATCAAGATGGCCACACTATTGTATTAACCACACATTACTTAGAAGAAGCTGAGAGTTTATGTGGGCGCATTGCTATGCTGAAGTCTGGACAGGTGGTGGCTTTAGACACCACAGAAAATTTACTCGCACGGTATGGAAAGACTCGCGCGGCGGATGGACAAGAGACCGATTTAGAAGATGTGTTTATGCAAATCATGGCGGGGGAGCAACAATAATGCGCCCTGCATTAGAGTACGGCAGTGGTTTTGTTACCCTTTTACGCAAAGAGAGTAAGCGCTTCTACAAGGTTGCCTTTCAGACCGTTGCCGCACCTGTTTTAACAGCTGTTCTATATCTCATGATCTTCGGTCATGTATTAGAGGGTCGGCTGGTGGTGTATGACAAATTAAGTTACACCGCATTTTTAATACCAGGCTTAGTGATGATGAGTATTTTGCAAAATGCCTTTGCTAATACTTCTTCATCTTTAATTCAGTCAAAGATTACTGGTAATTTAGTATTTATTCTCTTGGCTCCTCTAACGCATCTGGAGTTTTACTCGGCCTATGTATTAGCGGCAGTATTTCGAGGCATTGTGGTGGGCCTGGGTGTTTTGATCATCACCTTATTTTTTGATGTTCCCAGTATGCAGTACCCCCTTTGGATTTTGTTATTTGCTTTCTTGGGAGCTGCCATCTTAGGCGGACTAGGGCTCATTGCCGGTATTTGGGCCGATAAGTTTGATCAGTTAGCCGCTTTTCAGAACTTCTTAATCATGCCTGCGACCATGCTCTCCGGGGTGTTCTACTCGATTCATTCCCTGCCAACCATCTGGCAAGTGATTTCGCATTTCAATCCCTTCTTCTATATGATCGATGGCTTTCGTTACGGTTTTTTTGGGGTCTCGGATGTTTCGCCTTGGATGAGTTTGGCGGTCGTCCTAGGGTTTTTTTTGATTGTTTCGGGACTCGCTTTGCGTTTACTACAATCAGGCTATAAATTACGTCATTAAGCTTATTAAGTAAGGAAAACAGATGTTTCCCACTCCAGAGCAGATTGAAGGTTATATCAAGGATCAGATTTCGTGCACCCATCTCGAAGTGGATGGTGATGGTCAGCATTTTTATGCCACGATTGTGAGCCCTGAGTTTGCAGGCAAACGCTTGATTCAGCGGCACCAACTGGTATACGCTGCCTTGGGCGATCGCATGAAAGCAGAAATCCACGCCCTATCAATTAAGGCCTTTACTCCCGAAGAGTTTACTTCCCAATAAGAGTCATGGATAAATTAGTGATGACGGGTGGTTCACCCCTTCATGGTGAGATCCAGATTGCTGGTGCAAAGAATGCTGCTCTACCAATTTTGTGTGCCTGTTTATTGACTGCAGACACCATCGAGCTACATAACGTACCTGATTTACAAGACGTACGCACTATGCTCAAGTTACTGCAGCAGATGGGCGTGACGGTTGACTTTCCAAATCCGAGTGATCGCAGTCATTTGCATCTTAATGCTGCCACCATTACCAGTCCCGAAGCACCGTATGAGCTGGTCAAAACCATGCGAGCATCGATTTTGGTTCTAGGACCACTGCTGTCACGATTAGGGCTTGCAACAGTTTCTTTGCCTGGGGGATGTGCCATTGGCGCACGACCTGTTGATCAGCACATTAAAGGCCTCAAGGCCATGGGCGCTGGTATTCAGATTCGTAAAGGATTTATTGTTGCCAAGATTGTGGAAGGCAAGCCACGCTTACAGGGTAATGCCATTCTGACCGACATGATCACGGTTACTGGTACCGAAAATTTACTGATGGCGGCTTGTTTGGCCGAGGGAACTACGGTGCTAGAAAATGCTGCACGTGAGCCTGAAGTGTCAGACTTAGCAGAGCTTTTAGTCAAAATGGGAGCGAAGATTTCTGGAATTGGTACTGACCGCTTGGTGATTGAGGGTGTGACTGCTTTGCATGGAGCAAGCCATGCTGTTATTCCCGACCGAATTGAGACCGGAACATTTTTGTGTGCTGTGGCAGCTACCGGCGGTGAGATCACGCTCAAGAGTTGCCGGCCAGATACCTTGGACGCAGTTTTGGTGAAGTTAAACGAAGCGGGTTTAAAAATGAAGAAGGGCAAGGATTGGATTACTGCGAGCATGACCGTTAGTCCCAAGCCTGTAAGTTTTCGGACCTCCGAATACCCCGCCTTTCCGACGGATATGCAGGCTCAGTTTATGGCCCTAAATACCATTGCCAGTGGAAATTCTCGTATTACAGAAACAATCTTTGAAAATCGTTTTATGCATGTACAGGAGCTCAATCGATTGGGGGCGGATATCTCGATCGAGGGCAATACAGCGATTGTTGAGGGAGTGGAAAAGCTCTCTGGAGCAAGGGTCATGGCGACTGACTTGCGAGCCTCAGCGAGCCTTGTGATAGCAGGCCTGGCGGCCCAAGGAGAGACCCAGGTGGATCGTATTTACCATCTTGATCGTGGCTATGATCGGATGGAGCAAAAATTAACCCAACTTGGCGCAAACATCCGCCGCATGAAATAATCAAAGCATTATGTTGACACTCGCGCTATCCAAAGGGCGTATCTTCGAAGAAACCGCTCCGGTCTTGGCAAAGGCTGGAATCCGTCCATTAGAGGATCCGGAGCAGTCGCGCAAATTGATTATCCCGACCTCAAATCCGGATGTACAGATCATTATTGTGCGAGCTTCGGATGTTCCTACCTATGTGCAATTTGGGGCTGCTGATTTTGGGGTAGCTGGGCATGACGTTCTTCTTGAAAAAGGCAGCGATGGTTTGTATGTACCCATCGATTTAGGAATTGCGCGTTGCCGTATGGCGGTAGCTGTGCAAAAAGGTTTTGATTATGCCGCTGCAGTTCGTCAAGGATCGCGTTTGCGCGTTGCTACCAAATATGTGAACTGCGCGCGCGAGCACTTTGCGAACAAAGGCGTTCACATTGATACGATCCATTTGTATGGCTCGATGGAGCTCGCTCCTTTAGTTGGCTTAGCCGATGCGATTGTTGATCTAGTATCCACGGGCAACACTTTGCGCGCTAATAATCTTGTTGAGGTGGAATCGATTACAGAGATCAGTGCGCGCCTTATTGTGAATCAGGCTTCTTACAAGCGTAAGCGTACGGCTATCAAAAAATTATTGGATGCGTGGCAGTAATGTCAAAGGTATCAAACCAAACTGTGACGGTGCAGCGCCTAAAGAGTAGCGATCCAGGTTTTCAGAAAACATTACTCGATAGTCTTTCTTTACCAAGCGCAGACGATCATGCAATTGATGCAGTAGTTATTTCTATCTTGGCTGATATTAAAGTCGGTGGCGATGAAGCATTAATAAAGTACACCAAACAATTTGATCGACTCTCTGTTAATCGTGTTTCTGATCTTGAGATTAAACAGGTAGATCTAGAAGCAGCCTATCGTTCTTTACCAAGCGAGCAAGCCAAGGCATTGGAGTTTGCTGCACAACGGGTGCGTGCTTATCATGAAAAACAAAAAGAAGCAGCAGGTTGTCGTTCATGGGAGTACACCGAGCCTGATGGTACGCGTTTGGGTCAAAAAGTAACTCCTTTAGACCGCGTCGGTATTTATGTGCCAGGTGGTAAGGCGGCCTATCCATCATCGGTTTTGATGAATGCCATTCCAGCAAGGGTTGCAGTTGTTGGAGAAATTATCATGGTGGTACCAACCCCCGATGGCGCACGCAATCCCTTAGTCTTAGCTGCCGCTCATTTGGCAGGAGTGCATCGCGTATTTACCATCGGTGGTGCACAGGCTGTTGCTGCGCTTGCGTATGGTACACAGACCATTCCAGCGGTCGATAAGATTGTGGGTCCTGGAAATGCTTATGTAGCTGCTGCCAAGCGTCGGGTCTTTGGCACGGTTGGTATCGATATGATTGCTGGCCCATCAGAGATCTTAATCTTGTGCGATGGATCAACCGATCCAGATTGGATTGCGATGGATCTGTTTTCGCAGGCGGAGCATGATGAACTAGCTCAATCGATTTTATTGTGCCCTGACCCCCGTTTTATTGATAAGGTTAATGAGAGCATTCAAAAATTATTATCACAAATGCCGCGCGAGAAAGTAATCCGGACGTCATTGCAAAATAGAGCCTTACTGATTGAAGTAGGCGATATGAGTGAAGCGTGCCAGATTGCAAATGTGATTGCAGCCGAGCATCTTGAGATTTGTGCGCAAGAGCCTCAGCAGTGGGCTGACAAAATCCGCCATGCAGGCGCTATCTTTATGGGGTCATATACCAGCGAGTCCCTCGGCGATTATTGTGCTGGACCCAATCACGTCTTACCAACGGCGCGCACCGCCCGTTTCTCTTCCCCATTGGGTGTCTATGATTTCATGAAACGCTCAAGCCTCATCGAGGTGAGCGAGGCAGGCGCACAAACACTCGGCCCGATTGCGAGTACCCTTGCACACGGCGAGGGCTTGCAAGCCCATGCGCGTGCAGCTGAGATGCGTCTCAAGAAAAAATAGTTACTTTAGGCCGAGAGTATTTTTTTGAGCGCAATCAGAAGAGCGTTCATTTGCTCATCGGTGCCGATGGTGATACGCAGGTATTGATCAATTCGTTTTATCTTGAAGTGCCGCACAATAATGCCCTGATCGCGCAATGCTTGATGAATCCGTGCACCATCGTGTTTGGGGTGTTTGGTAAAGACAAAGTTTGCACTCGAGAGCAGGGTCTCAAATCCAAGCGCATCCAGTTCTTTGATAAATTGAGATCGTGTTGCAATAACCTTACTCGACATGGTATCCAAATGAGCTTGATCTTCCATCGCTGCGATAGCTCCCACTTGCGCTAGCTTATCTAATGGGTAAGAGTTAAAACTATTTTTGACTCGCTCTAGACCAGTAATCAAATCAGGGTGTCCAAGTGCATAACCAACTCGTAATCCTGCCAGTGCTCGTGACTTAGAAAGGGTATGGGTAATCAGTAAATTGGCCGGATTATTGTGTAACAGAGGAGCGCAGGACTCTGTTCCATAGTCAACATAGGCTTCATCGATCACAATAACGCTATCGGTATTTTGAAGAAGTAATAACTCGATGTGAGAGCGCGCCAGACCACGACCAGTGGGTGCATTAGGATTCGGAAAGATGATGCCGCCATTGCCACCATATTGTTTACTGCACTCTAAATAGTCTTCTACCCGAATGGCAAACTGATCGTCTAGGGCAATGGTGTGATGCTCAATCCCAAACAGTTGGCAATAGACTGGGTAAAAGCTATAGGTGATATCGGGGAATAGGATCGGCTTGTTGGGGTGTTTCAGTAGACCCACAAAGACATGGGCCAAGACCTCGTCCGAGCCATTGCCTACAAAGACCTGATTAGCATTTAAGCCGTGGTGTTTGGCGATTGCCTCTTTAAGTGCTTTGGCATCAGGATCAGGGTATAAGCGCAAGGAGTCATTAGTGTTCGCCGCAATCGCTGCAAGCGCCTTGGGGGACGGCCCATACGGACTTTCATTGGTATTGAGCTTAATGAGCTTTTCAAGCTTCGGTTGCTCACCCGGCACATAGGGGCTAAGGTTTTGTAGATCGGGGTTCCAAAAGCGGCTCATAGAAAGAGTGAAGTGATTGATTTTGAATGACAAATGATATTATGAAACACTAGATTAATTTTATTTGCTACTCTTTAACTATGCGCCAAGCGGATGTAAGCCGAAATACTTCTGAGACCAAGATTCAAATTGTGCTTAATTTGGATGGAACGGGTCAGGCTGATTTGAACTCGGGGGTCCCTTTTTTAGACCATATGCTCGATCAAATTGCTCGGCACGGCATGATTGATCTTAAGGTGCAAGCAAAAGGTGACACCCACATTGATGACCATCACACCGTTGAAGATGTTGGCATTACTCTTGGACAAGCCATTGCTAAGGCGGTGGGCGACAAAGCGGGCATTACTCGCTATGGCCATTCCTATGTGCCTCTCGATGAGACCCTTTCACGAGTCGTGATTGATTTTTCAGGTAGACCCGGTTTGGAGTTCAATGTACCCTTTACACGGGCACGTGTCGGCGACTTCGATGTTGATCTCAGCATTGAGTTCTTCCGCGGATTTGTCAATCATGCGGGCGTGACTCTGCATATTGATAATATTCGGGGTGTGAATGCCCACCATCAAATCGAGACCGTATTCAAGGCCTTTGGGAGAGCATTGCGGATGGCCTTGAGCATTGACCCTCGTGCTCCCAAAGTGGTTCCATCCACCAAGGGAAGTCTGTAATTTCACATCCTTTCCTTAATTATTAAGAATCGATTGAGCTAGCGATGCACATCGCCATTGTTGATTACGGGATGGGTAATTTGCGTTCGGTGTCGCAGGCCCTGCAGCATGTTGCAGCCGATTGCAAGATCAGTATTGCTAATGATCCTAAAGAAATTTTGCGCTCCGATCGAGTTGTATTGCCAGGGCAGGGAGCAATGCCTGATTGCATGAAACAACTCCGCTCATCTGGATTACTCGATGCGGTGATTGAGTCAGCACGTGAAAAGCCTCTTCTGGGCATTTGTGTAGGTGAGCAGATGCTTTTTGAAGAGAGTGAGGAGCGTAAGCCAGGGGTGGCGACCAATACTGCCTGCTTGGCGCTCATGCCTGGCAAGGTAGTGCGTTTTGTATTGTCTGGAACACAAGAAGACGGCTCGGAGTACAAAATTCCCCATATGGGCTGGAATCAAGTGCGGCAGGACCGTGATCATCCTTTATGGCATGGCATACCCGATATGAGCAGCTTTTATTTTGTCCATAGCTACTATGTGAGCGCTAGCGATCCAGAAGATACTGTAGGATCAACGAATTACGGAGGGTGGTTTACATCTGCCGTCGCTCGGGATAATATTTTCGCTACACAGTTCCATCCAGAAAAAAGCGCTCAATACGGACTTAAGCTCTATCAAAACTTTGTCGCTTGGCGACCCTGATCCCAGACACTATTTCCTTTACACCATTTATTTATGTTGTTAATCCCTGCAATCGATATTAAAGATGGACATTGTGTTCGTCTTGAGCAAGGCGATATGAACCGCAGCACCGTGTTCTCTGAAGATCCTGCCGCGATGGCAAAGCATTGGTTAAGTAAAGGCGCAAGACGCTTACATTTGGTGGATCTAAATGGCGCATTTGCTGGCAAACCCAAAAATGAGTCTGCGATTAAGGCGATCTTAAAAGCGGTCGGTAATGACATTCCAGTGCAATTGGGTGGCGGTGTACGCGATCTCGAAACGATCGAGCGCTTATTAGACGATGGAATTAGTACCATCATTATTGGTACCGCAGCGGTCAAGAACCCTGGCTTTTTACAAGATGCTTGCACGGCATTTGCTGGTCATATTATGGTGGGCCTTGATGCAAAAGATGGCAAGGTAGCAACCGATGGCTGGAGTAAGCTCACCGGCCATGAGGTGATTGATCTCGCGAAGAAGTTTGAAGACTATGGCGCTGAAGCCATTATCTACACGGATATTGGGCGCGACGGGATGTTAAAGGGCATTAATCTCGAGGCCACTGTCAAGCTTGCACAGTCGGTACGCATCCCAGTGATTGCCAGTGGGGGTCTATCGAATAAGAAAGACATCCAAGCGCTTTGTAAGGTCCAGGATGAGGGCATTATGGGCGTGATTGCTGGACGATCGATTTATAACGGCGATCTGGATCTTGCAGAGGCTCAAAAGTATGCTGATGAATTAAGCAAGAAGAAATAAAAGCGAGCACACTAACTTCATGCTCACTAAACGGATTATTCCTTGTCTCGATGTCACAGCGGGACGAGTGGTCAAGGGAGTAAATTTTGTTGGCTTACAAGATGCGGGTGATCCAGTAGAGGTCGCACAGCGTTACGACGAGCAAGGCGCTGACGAACTAACCTTTTTAGACATCACAGCCACTTCGGACGGGCGTGATTTGATCTTGCACATTATTGAGGCTGTTGCGTCCAAGGTATTTATTCCGCTAACGGTGGGCGGCGGTGTGCGCGAGCTAAGCGATGTCCGCCGTTTATTAAATGCGGGTGCTGACAAGGTCAGTATGAACTCCTCCGCCGTTGCAAATCCTGATTTGGTCTCTGAGACAGCGGCTTACTATGGTTCGCAATGCATTGTGGTGGCCATTGATGCGAAGCAAAGTGCCCCCGATCTGTGGGAGGTGTTCACGCATGGTGGCCGCAAGAATACTGGTATTAATGCCATTGGATGGGCTAAAGAGGTTGCCAAACGAGGGGCTGGAGAAATACTCTTAACTAGTATGGATCGCGATGGCACTAAAAATGGTTTTGATCTCACCTTAACTGCGGCTGTAAGTCGCGCAGTGCCAGTGCCAGTGATTGCCTCTGGTGGCGTAGGTGGTTTACAAGATTTAGTAGATGGTATTCAGATTGGTAAGGCGGATGCCGTTTTGGCGGCGAGTATTTTTCATTATGGGCAGCACAGTGTGCAGGAGGCTAAGGAATATATGGCTCGGCAGGGGGTCCCAGTACGGATGTGATGAGAAATTAAAGGGAATTTATTTATAAAGATATATATATGTTACAATAAGATTTATAAAGTAATATTTATGTGTCATTATGAAAGAAAATCAACATCATCTACCCCCACGCATTAAGCTTTCGCTAACAAAACTTGGCGAGGACATTGAGATAGCCCGAAAAAAAAGGCGCCTAACTACTACCGCTCTATGCGAGCGAGCTGGTATTTCAAGGCCCTTGTATTTACGAATGATTCATGGTGCACCAGGAACATCGATTGGTGCTTACGCCATGGTTTTTTTGGGACTTGGTTTGGGAACAATTTTTGATGAGGTGTGTGATAGCACTCGTGATACTACGGGCATGCTTTTGGAAGAGGGGCGTTTGCCTAAACGCATTCGCCCATCGAAGACAAAGACTGGTGCTTTGTGAAAAAGGAATGCACTGTTTTTGTTGGCGAGAATCCTATTGAGGTTGGCAAGCTAAGCTATGAAAAGAAAGGCCAAAAAAGTACAAGCGCCTTTTTATACTCCGATTCGTGGTTACGAAATCCGAATCAGTTTGCACTATCACCCGATTTGCCCTTGATTAGTGGTTATCAATTTCATTCGGCTCGCACATCAGACGAATCCGCTTTTTTTGCTTGCTTTTCGGATGTCGAGCCAGATGGATGGGGCAAGATGGTTATTCAACGTGACTTTGCAAAGCAACGAAAAGATGGTGTTGGTAATGATCGAGCTACACATCTTAATGATTTTGATTATTTGATGTGGATTAGCGACTTTAGTCGGATCGGTGCCATTCGATTAAGAGATTCGGAAGGTATTTTTCAGCGGCGCGCCGATCTCAAAAGACAGACACCGCCCCTTATTGAATTACCTCAACTATTACGCGCAAGCAAAGCAATTGAAGAAAATCAGGAAACATTAAACGATTTGGAGTATCTCCGCGGGGTTGGAACATCGCTAGGCGGCCTTAGACCAAAATGCAGCATCATCGATGCCGATGGAAGTCTAGCTATTGGGAAATTTCCAAGCGTGGGAGATACCCGATCGATCGTTCATGGTGAGGTTCTGGCCCTTCATTTGGCAAAACGCTGTGGTATCGATGCTGCTAGCTCACAAGTCATAGACTCCGACGGCATTCCAGTTGCATTGATAAAACGGTTCGACCGTAATGGCCCAAAACGATTGATGTACTTATCTGCCAATTCATTGCTTCAGGCTAAAACACATCAACAATACTCTTATGAGGACATTGCAAGTCTTATTCGAACCATAAGCCCCAAAGCCAAATATGACCTTGGTCAGTTATGGAGAAGGATGATATTTAATATATTAATTAATAATGTGGATGATCATCTAAAAAATCATGGCTTCTTGCACACCACAGACGATCAGTGGGTACTGGCACCAGCATTTGATTTGAATCCCTTCCCTGACAAAATGAGGGCATTAAAGACATGGATTTCGCCGCAAAGTGGAGAGTTTGCATCGTTAGATGAAGCTTTGGCTATTTCAAAATCATTTGAGCTGCCAAATAAGGAGGCAAAAGACATTTTGTCTGAAATGAGGTCAATCGTCTCCACATGGAAGTCGATTGCGCAAAATTTAGGAACGAATGCTCATGATATCGATCAATATGCTCCTGCATTTGAATATCAGGAGCCATAGGCATTTTCGTTTGAATCTGTCAGAATACAAAAATATCCTTTGTAATAAAACGAGCCATCAGATAATTCTTTGAACGTTAAATTGTTAAACCCGCTGTTAAAACCAGGCCCATGGATGGATCGGATTGTATGGAACGAGCAAGGCTTGGTCCCTGTGATCGCTCAAGAGGCCTCGTCAGGCGATGTCTTGATGATGGCCTGGATGAATCAAGAAGCTTTACTACAAACCTTACAAAAGGGCGAGTCGGTGTATTGGTCTCGCTCTCGAAAAAAACTTTGGCACAAGGGCGAGGAGTCTGGGCACTTTCAGACCGTGCGTGAGATCCGCTTAGATTGCGATGGCGATACTATTTTGTTAATTGTTGATCAGAAGGGCGGCATTGCTTGCCACACCGGTAGGCACAGTTGCTTTTTTAATGAATGGGACTCTGTCGCGAGTAACTGGGTCGATACAATGAAGCCATGACAGATAGCAAACCAAATCTCGATTCAGTTTTGGCCTACCTTGCCGATGTGGTCGATCAGCGCCGCGCTGATCTAGCGGCCGGCAAGATTGATGCTAGTAGTTCTTATATTGCTCAACTCTTTACCAAGGGAGATGATGCAATCTTGAAAAAAATTGGGGAAGAGGCTACCG
>B570J14230_10000367_pt1 | contig 17625 bp, 12 predicted proteins | sample LakMenepilimnion_3_FD_14230 | JGI IMG/M metagenome (IMG submission 14230) | reverse complement strand
ACTTGGTCAATTTGCCTGTACCTGCTTACACCAAGGGCATGGACATTCGGGAGTTAATCGAGATGATGTGGATCCCACGCTTAGAAGCACATCGACCCGAACTCATTTTCATCAGTGCAGGATTTGACGCCCATCGAGAAGACGATTTAGGCCAGTTGGGCTTGGTCGAGCAAGACTACGTATGGATGACGCAGCGCATCAAAGAGATGGCCCGCAAACATGCCAAAGGTCGAATTGTGAGTTGCTTAGAAGGTGGCTACAACCTCAGTGCCTTGTCTCGCAGTGTCGAAGCGCATCTTCGCGTCTTGGCGGACGTTTGAAAATACCCAAGGACACTCAGATTGAAAACTGCGCCTAGCATGATGAACGACCCCGTTTTTTGGTGGTCACACATGAACCCTCAACAAGCCACCCAAGAACTCCTCCTTTTCTTGGCTTGCATTGCCATGGCTTGGCTTCTGGTTTGGGGTGTTCGCCGTGTAACGCCGCAATGGGATTTATCAGTTCTGTTGGGCCGGCGTCTGTTTGATGGTGTGCTGTTCCCTTCGCTTTTGGTGGTCTTGGTCTTTATCACGCGGGCAGTTTTGGTGAAATCACAAGCCCTTTGGATTTTTGATTTCTTGGTGCCTGTCTGTTTTTCTTTGGCTGTCATCCGATTGGGGGTGAAGGTTCTTCAAGTGACCTTCAAATCTGCAGAGTGGGTAAGGCCCCTTGAAAGAAGTCTTTCATGGTTGGCATGGGCTGCCGTTGTGCTTTGGTTGACTGGCTTGTTGCCATTGGTGCTAGAAGAGTTAGACCAAATTAAGTGGAAGATTGGTGCTTCACATCTGTCTGTCAGAACCCTCATTGAAGGGGGCTTGACTGCTGTCTTGGTCATGTTGCTCACCCTCTGGGTTTCATCGGCCATCGAAGCCAAATTGCTCAAATCTTCATCTGGCAGCGAACTGTCGCTTCGCAAGGCTGTGAGCAACGCTGTCACGTCTTTGCTGTTGTTTGTGGGCTTGATGTTGTCCTTGTCGGCAGTTGGCATTGACCTCACGGCGCTTTCTGTATTAGGCGGTGCGGTAGGCGTGGGTATTGGTTTTGGTTTGCAAAAGTTGGCCGCCAATTACGTCAGTGGGTTTGTGATCTTGGCCGAGCGCAGTATGCGCATTGGCGACAGTGTCAAAGTGGATGGCTTTGAAGGGCGCATCTCTGATATCAAAGCACGTTACACCGTCATTCGCTCACTGACTGGGCGGGAATCTATTGTGCCCAACGAAATGCTGATTAACAGCCGCGTTGAAAATTTGTCTTTAGCCGATTCGCGCATCTTGCAGTCCACCCAAGTCACTGTCGCCTACGGCACGGATGTCGATGGGGTGATGCAACTTCTCATGCAGGCTTGCGAAGAGCAAAACAAAGTCTTGAAAGATCCTTTGCCATTTGTCACGCTCACCAACTTTGGTGCAGATGGCTTGGAGTTTGGCGCCCATTATTGGGTCGATGAACAACAGGCTGGTTTGTTGACTTTGAAGTCAGAAATTAACATTCGAATCTTGCAGCTGCTGCAGGCAAAGGGCATTGAAATTCCATACCCTCAGCGTGTGGTCCACACCCGCAGCTTGCCCTGATACTGCGCTTTTTAGAGGCGCTCAACCACTGCTTAAGTTAGCGCACTGCTTTTACCGGTGCAAGTTGGCCTTCAATGCCGATGCGCACAAACTAACCGCTGTGTTGGCCTCTTGCATGACGCGGCCCATGGTGATGAAGCCATGAATTTGCCGTTCAAAACAAATGTATTGCGAAGAGACGCCGGCTTTAGTCAGTGCGTTGGCATACATCAAACCTTCATCGCGCAGAGGATCGAATCCCGCAGTGATGACAAAAGCGGGAGGCAGTCCTGCATGACTATCGGCCAGCTGAGGCGAGGCGCGCCAATCTTTGGCGTCTTCGCGGTTGCGCAAATAACTTTCGGTGTAATAGGCAATGGACTCTTTGGTGAGCATGTAGCCTTTGCCATTGGCGTGATAAGACGCAGTGTCTTGCCACATGATGGTGGCGGGGTAAATGAGCAACTGAAAAGCGGGTTGGACTGCCAGACCTTTTTGATCGCGCAGTCCAATGCAGGCTGCGGCGGACAAATTGCCGCCTGCACTGTCACCACCTAAAGCAATTCGATGGGGATCAATGCCCAAACTTGCAGCTTGCGAAACAGTCCAATTGAAAGCCGCCACGGTATCTTCGTAAGCAGCTGGAAATTTGTGCTCTGGCCCCATGCGGTAATCCACTGAAACCACCACCACCTCGGCTTGCAGACACAGACTTCTGCACAGCACGTCGTGCGTGTCGAGGTCGCCAATGGTCCAGCCGCCACCATGAAGGTAGACCAAGCCAGGTAAGGCCTTTTGGGTTTGCGCGGCTTGAGGGTGATACACCCTGACCGGCACATTCACGCCGTTGGCTGAAAATACTTTGTCTTCTACTTTGAAAACATCTGGTGCATCGGGTTGCGTAAATGCGCGGCGCGATCGATAGGATGCACGTGCTTCTGTGGGTGAGAGGGTGTTCACTGGTGGAACACCTTTTTCAATCATGAGCTGCATCAGGGCTTGGGCTTGAGGGTCTAGCATGTTCAATCCATCATGGAAGGTAACCACAGGCTGATGCCTGGGAAGGCGAGCAAAATACCCAGCGTAATGATCAGCACCACCACCATGGGCCAAACGCCCCGAAAGATGGCACCGAGGCCGACATTGGGCAATAGGGCGTTCAGCACAAATAGATTCATGCCGACGGGTGGGGAAATGAGTCCAATTTGAATCACCATCACAATGAGGACGCCAAACCAAACGGGGTCAAAACCCAATTGAACGACGATGGGAAAAAACAGGGGGATGGTCAGCAAGACCATGGTCAGCTCTTCCATCACGGTGCCTAAAAGCACATAGATCATCATCATGGCCGCTACGATCATGATGGGAGAAAGGCCTAAATGGGTGATCCATTCTTTCAGCTCAAAAGGCAAGCTGGTGTAGTTGACGAAGTTAGCAAAAATCGTTGCAGCAATGAGCAAGGTAAACAGCATGCTGGTGGTTCGTGCTGATTCGACCAGAACTTCCATGAGCACCTTCCAACTCAGTGCTCTGCGGGCCAGCGCAAAAAGAAAAGCACCTGTTGCGCCCATGCCGGCGCCCTCGGTGGCGGTGAAGAAACCACCATAAATGCCCCCCAATACCAGAACCACCAAAACCAAAACCCCCCAGATGCCACGCAAAGCTTGTAAGCGTTGGGGCCAAGTGAACTTTTCACCCGCTGGCGCGTGTTCTGGGTCGTGCCAAGTCATGATGACAATCGCCAACATCATGAGACACGCGGTCAAAATTCCGGGCAGAACCCCAGCAGCAAACAATTTGCCAATGTGGGTTTCTGTGATGATGCCGTAGATCACAAGGATGGTAGAGGGCGGGATCATGATGCCCAACGTGCCACCTGCTGCGATCACCCCTGTCGACATGGAGTCGCTGTAACCCAATCTTTTCATGGAGGGGTAAGCCACCTTNCCCATNGTGGCTGCTGTGGCAATGGATGAGCCGCAAATGGCGCCAAAGCCTGCACAAGCCGCAATGGTGGCATGTGCCAGTCCGCCCTTGCGGTGNCCAATGAANGTGTATGCCGCATGGAAAAGCTCGTGTGCCAAACCAGCACGTGCCACAAAATTNCCCATCANAATGAACAGGGGTATGACTGACAANGTGTATGCAAACCCTGTATCGTGNACCACTTGGGCAGTGCTGGCCATGGCCGGCATCCANCCACGTGTTAACCCAATACCNACAATACCGACCAATCCCATGGAAAAGGCCAAGGGCATGCGCATCAAGGCCAANACGAAGATGGCCAAGAAGCCAAGCAAGGCAGCCGTCATACTGTGCCCCCTTCAGAGGCATTGTCTTTATTGCGTAAAAAAGCTTTTGCCAAGTGCACCAAACCGGCTANACCACACAACAAGCCCATGCCTTGAATGAAGGGTGCTTTGGTGATTTTGAGTTGGGCTGTGGTTTCGCCTGTGATTGCAAACTGNCCACCTGTTTGCCACATTAAATAAGCCAGACCAAATAGCAAGGCCGCGCAAAAAATGTGAATCAGGGCTTGTTGAAATGTGCGAACCCAACTGGGCAAAAATCCATCCAAGGANTCAAACACCACGTGCTCGCCTTTGAGAGAGACNAAAGGAAGCGCCGCAAAAATGACCACGACCATCAACAATTCGGTCAACTCCAAAGAGCCAGTAATAGATTGGGACAGGAATTTTCGGCCAGAGACATCAAAAAATGTGAGCACCATGATGGCAAAGAGGGCGGCACCAGCAAGTGTGCCGCACAGAATTTCAAGAATCTTTTTCAACTGTTTACCCATCAAAAAAGCGGTATTTGCTGAAGGGGCAAATACCGCTGGTGTTCTGCATTTTCCTGAGGTGACACCCGAGGAAAACTCAGATTACTTTTGCTTCTGTAGCTTGGCGATTTCCGAGCGGAATTCAGACAATGTGCCAGAAGGGTCTTTTAGGCCTTTTGCTCTGGCAGCTTGTGCCCAGTCACGCTCCAATTTGGTGGTGCGTGCATTGACGTCTCGCACAAAGAAGTTGTCGGCTTTGACGACTTTAACGCCATTTTTTTGCATGTTCACTAAGGCCTGATCGTCCACACGGTCCCAGGCTTTGCCAAAGCGACTTGCCACGGCTTCGCCAGACAATTCGTCCACAATTTTTTTGTCTTCAGCCGACAGGCTGTTGTATTTGGCTGGGTTCATCATGAAGACGAAACTGGTGTTGTAGAGGCCACCAGGGAACTGAGTCGCGTGTTTGATGATCTTGTCAATTTTGAACGAGTCAGTCGACTCTGCGGGGAACAAGGTTCCGTCCATCACACCGCTAGACAACAATTCATAAGATTCTGGCGCAGGTTTGAGAGTGACGTTCATGTCCAGCGTTTTGGAAATTTCGTTGACCATGCCACCGCCCACTCGGAATTTAAGACCAGGGAGGTCTTCAACGCGGGTGATGGGTTTCTTGGTGTTGAAAACAATGCCGGGGCCATGGGTGAAATAACCCAAAACTTTAACGCCTTGGTGTTCGGCTGCGAATTCTGGGTATTTACTGGCAATGCGGTTGAAAGCCACAGACAAGGGCTCTGCACGGTCACCCAAGAAGGGAAACTCCGCCATTTGTGTCATCACAAATCGGCCAGGCGTGTAACCGTGCACGGTGAATGAGACATCAACCAAGCCGTTTTTAACGGCGTCAAAAGTGCCTGGCGGTGGGGTGACGGCGCGGGGAAGGATGTTGCAACGAACGCGATTTGAGGTTTTGGTCGCCAGGTCATCACACCATTCTTTTTGAGACATTGACAGACCGTGCGTGGGGGGTACCCAGCTTGATGCGGTTAACACTGTTTGTGCTTGCGCCAAGCTGCTGAAGCCGACGAGGGTTGCGACTGTCATGGCCAACAAAGTTTTGTTCATCCGAGTGCTCCAATAAATGGTTAAAAATATAATCGCGAGGCCGATTATTCAGCTTTTTAAATAATAACCTTAATTAACCTACCGATTGGTCGGTGAATTCCCGAGGGTGCTAAAAAATATGAACTTTGTGGGTTAATAAATCCAGTTTAAAATTCGAACGATCGTGCTTTTTTACCAAGCTTAGGTTCGCGAAAATGCAAATTTGATGCACAATTGACGTTTACGTAACGTCAATTGATTGCCGCATTGTCCGGCGCTTGTGTTTTGATACATATGGAGAGCTTTCATGAAGATACTTGTTCCCGTTAAGCGGGTTGTTGACTACAACGTGAAGGTGCGCGTCAAGTCCGACGGCACAGGCGTAGATATCGCCAACGTCAAAATGAGCATGAACCCCTTTGATGAAATTGCAGTGGAAGAAGCAGTTCGTTTGAAAGAGAAGGGCTTTGCCACTGAAGTGATCGCCGTATCTTGCGGTGTTACGCAATGTCAAGAGACATTGCGCACCGCCATGGCCATCGGCGCTGACCGCGCCATCTTGGTTGAAACCACCGAAGAGTTGCAGCCATTGGCGGTGGCTAAATTGCTCAAAGCCTTGGTTGACAAAGAGCAGCCTGGCTTGATCATCTTGGGTAAGCAAGCCATTGACGACGATTGCAACCAAACCGGCCAAATGTTGGCCGCATTGGCTGACTTGCCGCAAGCCACATTTGCATCCAAAGTAGAAGTGGTCGACGGCAAAGCACAAGTCACGCGCGAGATCGATGGCGGTCTGGAGATATTGTCAATCAACATGCCAGCTGTGATCACCACAGACTTGCGTTTGAATGAGCCACGCTATGTGACATTGCCCAACATCATGAAGGCCAAGAAGAAACAACTCGACACCTTCAAGCCTGAAGATTTGGGTGTAGATGTATCACCTCGCATCACCACATTGAAAGTGTCCGAGCCACCCAAGCGCTCTGCGGGTATCAAAGTGCCTGACGTTGCTACCTTGGTTGATAAATTAAAGAATGTTTCAAAGGTAATTTAATTAATTTGCGGGACAGCCCAAGATTTGCGCAGCAAATTTGCTCTGTCCTCAACTGATCAAGGAAGTTTATGGCTAATCTAGTGATTGCAGAACACGACAACGCATCGATCAAAGGTGCAACCCTCAACACCATCACAGCCGCTGTGGCTTGCGGTGGTGATGTGCACGTTTTGGTGGCAGGTCACAACGCCAGCGCGGCTGCTCAAGAGGCGTCCCAAATTGCAGGGGTGTCCAAGGTGATTCACGCTGATTCGGATGCTTTCGCGCATGCCTTGGCAGAAAATGTGGCCGCTCAAGTTCTGGCCATCGCGGCCAACTACACCCACATCTTGTTTCCAGCCACTGCTGGCGGCAAAAACGTATCGCCTCGCGTAGCTGCCAAGTTGGATGTCGCTCAATTAAGCGATGTGACCTTGGTGCTGTCTGCCGATACCTTTGAGCGTCCTATCTACGCAGGCAATGCCATTGCGACAGTGCAAAGCATAGATGTCATCAAGGTGTTAACAGTTCGCACAACAGGTTTTGATGCTGCTGCAAGGACAGGTGGTTCGGCCAGCATTGAAAGCATTGCGGTCATCGCTGACAGCGGCAAAAGCACCTTCAAGGGCAGCGAAATTGCCAAAAACGATCGGCCTGAACTGACAGCAGCCAAGATCATTGTGTCGGGTGGCCGTGCGTTGGGCAGTGCAGAAAAGTTTGCCGAAGTCATTACCCCTTTGGCAGACAAATTGGGTGCTGCCATGGGTGCCAGCCGTGCAGCGGTGGATGCAGGTTATGCGCCCAACGATTGGCAAGTGGGACAAACCGGCAAAATTGTGGCGCCTCAGTTGTATGTGGCCTGCGGCATTTCAGGTGCCATTCAACACTTGGCAGGCATGAAGGATAGCAAGGTCATTGTGGCCATCAACAAGGACGCTGAAGCACCTATCTTCAGCGTCGCCGATTATGGTTTGGAAGCCGATCTGTTTGTGGCGGTCCCTGAATTGGTCAACGCTCTTTAAAGCGATTGATTAAGTTTGAATGTCAGTTTGAAAGGCATCCTGTGAGGTGCCTTTCTTTTGTTTGGAGATACAGATGAGTTACGTTGCCCCTTTAAAAGACATGCTTTTCAACATAGAACACTTGGCCCAAATTGACCAAGTGGCACAAATGCCTGGGTTTGAAGATGCAGGTTTAGAAACTGCACAAGCTGTGTTGCAAGAGTGCGCCAAGTTGAACCAAGATGTGCTTGCACCTTTGAATTGGGAGGGCGATAAAAATCCATCTGCCTTTTCAAATGGTCATGTGAAGACCACACCAGGTTTTAAAGAAGCATTCAAGCAATACGGTGAAGGTGGCTGGCAAGGTTTGCAGCATCCCACAGAATTTGGTGGTCAAGGTTTGCCCAAAACCATTGGCGCGGCTTGCGGCGAAATGCTCAATTCGGCCAACATGAGTTTTGCCCTCTGTCCTTTGTTAACAGATGGCGCTATTGAAGCTTTGCTGACGGCTGGTTCCGACGAATTGAAAAATATTTACTTAGAGAAGTTGATTTCGGGTGAATGGACGGGCACCATGAATTTGACGGAGCCCCAAGCCGGTTCCGATCTGGCTTTGGTGCGCACACGCGCTGAACCATTGCCTGATGGCACCTTCAAAGTTTTTGGGACCAAAATCTACATCACCTACGGTGAGCACGACATGGCTGACAATATCGTGCACTTGGTGTTGGCTCGAGTGCAAGGCGCGCCTGAAGGCGTGAAGGGCATCAGCTTGTTTGTCGTACCCAAATTCATGGTCAATGCCGACGGCAGCCTAGGTGCTCGCAACGATGTTCAATGTGTCAGCATCGAGCACAAGATGGGTATCAAGGCCAGCCCAACCGCTGTACTGCAGTATGGTGATCATGGCGGCGCCATCGGCTATTTGGTAGGCGAGGAAAACCGCGGCCTTGAATACATGTTCATCATGATGAACGCTGCGCGTTATGCCGTTGGCGTTCAGGGCGTTGCAATTGCAGAGCGTGCGTATCAAAAAGCAGTTCAGTACGCTAAAGACCGTGTGCAAAGCCGCCCAGTCGATGGCAGCATGAACACATCGGCTCCCATCATTCATCACCCCGATGTCAAACGCATGCTCATGACCATGCGCGCCACCACAGAAGGCTGCCGCGCTTTGGCCACAGTTGCTGCAGCGGCCTACGATGCGGCGCATCACCACCCAGATGCAGAAGTGCGCAAGCAAAATGCCTTGTTCTACGAATTCATGGTGCCTCTGGTTAAGGGCTACAGCACGGAGATGAGTTTAGAAGTGACTTCCCTGGGCGTGCAAGTTCATGGTGGCATGGGTTTCATCGAAGAAACAGGTGCTGCGCAGTACTACCGTGATGCCAAAATTCTGACCATTTACGAAGGCACCACAGCCATTCAAGCCAACGACTTGGTGGGTCGCAAAACAAGCCGTGACGGCGGCCAAACAGCCAAGGCATTGGCGGGCCAAGTTGAGCTGACAGAAAACGAATTGTTAGCCCATGCCCATGAAGACGCCAAAGCAGTTGGCCGCAGACTGAAAGCGGCTCGCTTGGCTTTTCTAGATGTCGTTCAATTTGTGGCAGGTCAAGCCAAAGCCAATCCGAATGACGTGTATGCGGGCAGTGTGCCGTATCTGATGTTGACAGGCAATTTGATGGCGGGCTGGCAGATGGGCCGCGCCATGTTGGTGGCCTTGAAGCAAAGCGCACTTGGCAATGACAAAGCATTTATGGATGCCAAAGTCATCACGGCGCGTTTTTATGCCGATCATTTGTTAAGCCGTGCACCTGGCGTGCGTGACAGCATCGTGGACGGTGCAAAGTGCGTGACAGAGCTTTCTTTAGAAGCTTTCTAAAATAGTCAGCGTCTACCGCTAAAGACAGCGCAAACAAATACATTTCAAAATTACAGGAGACCTCATGTCAAAACTTCCCGCTGCTTTGTCCAATTTGCCCTTTCCGGTCATTGCCTCGCCTTTGTTCATTATCAGCAATCCGAAATTGGTCATTGAGCAATGCAAGGCGGGAGTTGTGGGGTCCATGCCGGCGCTCAATGCACGGCCCGCTGAGCAATTGGAAGAATGGCTGATTGAAATTACCGAAACATTGGCTGCTTACAACAAAGCCAATCCAGACAAACCTGCAGCACCTTTTGCCATCAATCAAATTGTGCACAAAAGCAATGATCGCCTTGAGCACGACATGGCCATGTGTGTGAAATACAAGGTGCCCATCATCATCACATCATTGGGTGCCCGCGAAGACATTAANCAAGCAGCGCACAGTTATGGTGGCGTGGTGTTGCACGACATCATCAACAATAAATTTGCACACAAGGCCATTGAAAAAGGCGCTGATGGATTGATTGCAGTGGCAGCAGGCGCGGGCGGACATGCTGGCGAAAAAAGCCCCTTCGCACTGATCCAAGAAATTCGTCAATGGTTTGATGGCCCCGTGGCATTGTCTGGCTCCATTGCCAGCGGCGATGCTGTTTTGGCGGCGCAAGCCATGGGTGCAGACTTTGCCTACATTGGCTCGGCATTCATTGCCACCCATGAGGCGCGTGCTGCCGACGCCTACAAGCAGGCCATCGTTGATTGCAACTCAGACGACATTGTCTACAGCAATTTGTTCACAGGTGTGCATGGCAACTACTTGGCGCCTTCCATCAAATCTGCTGGGCTAGACCCTAGCAACTTACCAGTGTCAGACCCCTCGACCATGAACTTCGGCGGCGATGCCAAAAAAGCTTGGAAAGACATTTGGGGTTGTGGTCAGGGAATTGGCGCGGTTGATGCGGTGGTCAGTACCGCTGATTTCGTTGCTAAATTGAAGCAGCAGTACGCTTCCGCCCGTGCTCGCTTGGCACTTTAATTTCAAGAGCGTTCAGTTTGAAGTCTGAACGCCTAGAGGTCATCGATCTCTTTAAGGCTTGCGCCTGTGTCCTCATTGTTTGGCACCACCTGGCGCTTTACAGTCCCATGGCCAATGTGGTTGCAGTGTGGCTACCCCTGTCTCAAGAGTTTCTTCTTGATTACGCGCTGATGGCGGTGCAAATTTTCTTGGTTGTTGGCGGGTACTTGAATGCCAAGTCTTGGGTCCATGCCGTCCCAAAATCTGCGTTTGATTTTTTTCCAAGATTGTTGTTGCGCTATCAAAGATTGACAATCCCATTGCTAGCAGCCTTGAGTGTGGCCGTTGCAATCACAGCGCTTGTTCGCCCTTACTTTGATCACTCGTCGCTATCAAATGCGCCAAGCTTGATTCAAGTTGTTGCGCACATTTTCTTACTTCAAGATATTCTTGATTTAGAAGCTTTTTCAGCTGGTGTTTGGTATGTCGCCATAGATTTTCAACTGTTTGCAATGGCGATGGCTTGTGCGTCGCTTGCACAAGTTTGGCAAGGTCTATCGGGCAAGGGTTCTGTCGTGCGCAAGGCATTTGGCTTTTGGTTGATTCTCACCTTTTGTTCGATGTTTGTTTGGAACCTGAATCCCTTGGGGGATGTTTGGGCTGCTTATTTCTTTGGTGCTTATGGGCTGGGTTTGTGCGTTGGATCGTGGCGCTCCGCTGATTTTAAATTCAGTGTGCGAAATTTAGGCTTGCTGATTCTCATGCTTGGTGTTGTTGCTATGGCATACCACCCCAGAGACAGGCTGGTGCTGGCCATTGCAACGGCTCTGATGCTGTGCTGGTATGAGGCAAATGATTGCAATGCCATTCGGTACTTCAAATTGAAGTGGATTCGCGAACTGTCAAACGCTTCCTACGCTATTTTTCTCATTCACTTCAGCGTCAGCTTGCTGGTGAGTGCGGTGGTCTTCAATTTCTGGGCTGAAAATATCACCGTCAACGCAGTGGGCTTAGGTGTTTCATTTGGACTGTCGGTTTGGATGGGACGATTGATACACCAAGCCATTGAATTGCCAAAACCGAATTGGAAGCGATACTTGCAGTGGGCTGCCACGTTGGTGGCAACCTGCACGGGCGTCATGTTAATTGGCTGAAGCCACTTGGCTTTCTTTCACCTTGCCTTGAATGTAGGCCAGTGCTGCTTCAACCTGGTCAATCAAGATCAGACATAAGTCGCCTGCAGAAAGTCGCGCAAGTGCCGCATCAATGGCATTGAACTCGCCTTGAATGTCTTGGACATATTGGGTTCGGACAGCACCATTGAGGCCATCGCGAAGCAGTTGAATCACTTCGCCATCGCTGCGGCCGCGTTGGCACGCATCTTGGTACAAAATGACTTCGTCAAAGGCAGCGCCCAAAATTTGAGTCTGATCGCGAATGTCTTGATCACGGCGATCACCTGCACCACTGATGACCACCACTCGCTTTTCTGCAGGCATGTTGTCGACCGCGTGAACCAAGGCTTGAATGGCATCGGGATTGTGACCGTAGTCGGCAATCAAAGTTGCCCCTTTGTAATCAAACACATTGAATCGACCCGGCACGCCCTGAATGTCACTGATGAAGGTGGACAAGCCTTGCGCAATGGTGTCCCATGGCACATTGAGGGCCCAAGCTGCACCCACTGACGCCATGACATTTTCAGTTTGAAAACCAATTTGTCCTTGGCGGGTGAGAGGGACGTCACTAAGGGGAATGCGAAAAAACTGCTTGCCTTGCTGGGCCACAATGCTGCCATTTTCTGTGTAAACCACTCGCTTACCTTGAGCGCGGTGGGTGGCCAAGACAGGGTGGTGTGCGTCAAGCGCGAAGAAAGTGACATCACCGGGACACATTCTGGCCATCATGGCTACCTGTGGGTCGGTTGCATTCAAGACGGCCATGCCATCGATTGCAACATTCAACACAACCACACGTTTTAGGACCGATAAATCTTCGACCGTGGTGATGTAGTTTAAGCCTAAGTGATCGCCAGAGCCGATGTTGGTGACAATGGCAACTTGGCAACGATCAAAAGCCAATCCTTCGCGCAGGAGGCCACCTCGGGCAGTTTCAAACACAGCTGCATCGACATCTGGGTGCATCAAAACATTGCGCGCACTGCGCGGGCCGCTGCAATCGCCATCGTCAATTTGTCGGCCATTGACATACACACCGTCGGTGTTGGTCATGCCCACGCGCAGCTGGTTGGCTTTAAGGATGTGGGCTGTCAGCCGAACAGTGGTGGTTTTACCATTGGTGCCGGTCACTGCAACAACTGGAATTCGGCCGTTGTCACCGTTGGGGTACATGTAGTCAATGATGGCCTTGCCAACGTTTCGGCCTTTGCCAAACGATGGACTGATGTGCATGCGCAAGCCAGGCGCAGCATTGACTTCCACAATGCCACCATTTTGTTCTTCGAGCGGCTTGAGAACTGATTCGCAAACAACATCTACACCACAAACGTCAACGCCCACCATTTGGGCTGCGACCACTACGCGAGCGGCTACTTCTGCGTGAACATCGTCTGTGACATCGGTTGCTGTGCCGCCAGTGGACAAGTTAGCGTTGTTGCGCAAAATGACACGACGGCCTTTTTCTGGAACTGAATTAGGCTCCATGTCTTGGAGCTTCAAGCGGCCGATCGCAATGTCATCGAACTTGATTTTGGTCAGAGACGTGGAGTGGCCATCACCGCGGCGAGGGTCTGCATTGACTTTGTCGACCAGTTCTTTGACGGTATGGATGCCATCACCGACAACCAAGGGAGGCTCACGTCTGGCAGCCGCAACCAATTTGTTGCCAACGACGAGCAAACGGTAGTCACTGCCTGGCAAGAATTTTTCTACCAAAACTTCGCCATAGCGAGCGGCCGTTTCGTAGGCTTGGTTAAACAGTTCACGCTCAACAATGTTGACCGTAACGCCCTTGCCTTGGTTGCCATCTTGGGGCTTGACCACAATGGGTAGACCAATGCTGAGCGCAATTTGCCAAGCATCTTCTAAATTCTGAGCGGGCCGCCCAATTGGAACAGGCACGCCCGCCGCCAACAACAAGGACTTGGTGAGGTCTTTATCTTGCGCAATAGATTCGGCAATGGCACTGGTGGTGTCTGTTTCGGCCGCTTGAATGCGACGTTGTTTGCTACCCCAGCCAAACTGCACCATGCTACCTTCGGTAAGGCGACGGTAGGGTATGCCTTTGAGAACCGCCGCATCGACAATGGAACCCGTGGAAGGTCCGAGGCGGAGGTCTTCATCCAAATCGCGCAACTCAGTGAGGGCTTGGTTTAAATCGAAGGCAGTTTGGGCTTTCACTGCCAGGCAAAGTTTTTCAGCCCATTCGAGGGCCAATTTGCCAACCGCTTCTTCGGTGTACTGAACAACGACCTGGTAAATGCCTTCTTCTTCGGTGGCCGTTGTGCGGCTGAATGTGATGGGGCAACCCGCTTGATTTTGCAGACTGAGTGTGATTTTTTCCAGTGCATGGGCCATGCTGGCGGGTTGACCGGGGCGGGAACCTTCTAGCGGCCCTACCGCCGGAAAAATTCTTCTGAGTTGCTTCTCAAATTCATTCCCGGGCATCATTTCCCGCTCTTGAGACTCGCAACTCACAATGGCTTCGATGCTGGTTTGACGGCTCCATAAATTGGGCCCCCGCAAAGCTCGAATTCTTGAAACTTCCATGAAACTTTGTCCTGATTGAAGCGCGTCTTGCAGTCTGGTGTTGAATGAATTGGCAGTCAGCGATGGCTCAGTGAGCGCCTGGACTTTGACCAAAACTTTTAATGCCTGCTCGGATGAGATCTGTTTGAATGCCAAGCGCCCATGCGGCTGCTGAGGCTGCTAAGACCTCCATGCATTTGAGGTGCTTGTTTTTGAATACTTTGTCGATGGCAGGCAATTGTCGATTCAAGGCTTCAATTTCTTGTTCGCCTTGTGCCAAGATCAGATGATATTTACGCCAGAAAACCACACGGCCGTTCTCACTGCGGTGTTGAATGATACGGGGGTGCTCTTCAGAGCTGGCGAAATAAGTGACTTCGCCATCGCAGTACTGAGCAAGATTGGCAACTTCGTCGTCCTCGGCATTGAGTACGGCCATACCTTGTGACAACACAACATCCATTTGCGTTCTGACCACATTGGGCATTTGTTCATCGCTTTGAATGTACAAATCTTCAAGGCCAGCTGCTTTGGGCATGGAGGTGATGATGCCAACTTGGCAACGGTCGTAGGGCAAGCCCTCCGCCAGCAAGTGTCTTGCGGTGGTTTCAAAGACGGCAGCCTGAACGGATCGATTGATCAGCAGGCGTTGGGCTGATTCCCACTCCATGCCGCTTTGGGGGTGCAGGCAACGTTGACCCAAAAACAAGCCTTTGGCTGAAGACAGGCCCGTTTGAAGTCCTTGCAGGTGCAGCAACCACGCAATCAGATGGCTGGTACCCGTGGTATTTTCTTGACCAATGAGACCGACTACCGGAATGCGAGGCTCAGAATCTTCTGCGAACAAATGTGCGGCAATGGCTTTGCCCACAGGCCTGGTTTCGCCAGTGGCAGGCTTTAAGTGCATGAGAAGGCCAGGGCCAGCGTTGACTTCAACAATGGCTGCGCCTTGCGACTTCATAGGTTTGGAAATATCTTGGGCGACCAGATCAACCCCCGCAATGTCCAAGCCCACAATGCGGGCGGCAAGCGCAGCTAACTCGGCCACATCGGGGTGAACCAAATCGGTGACATCGATGGCCATGTTGCCGGTGCGCATGACCACCACATGGCGGCCTTTTTCTGGAACACTTTGGCCCGTTAGACCCTGACGCTTCAGCTCGAGCACAGCAGTGGTGTGATCTTTGAGGCGAATGGTGTCGAGTGGAAAATCTTCTTCTTCGCCGCGGCGCGGGTCAGAATTGATTTGGCTTTCTATCAGTGCTTCAACGCTGTGAATGCCATCACCCACAATGCTGGCCACTTCACCTTTGTTGGCTGCCACCACTTTGCCGCCAACCACCAGCAAGCGATGCTCGTCTCCCAAAATATGTCGCTCTACCAAGACGTCACTGCCTTCGGCCTCGGCCAAATGGTAGGCCGCTTCAACTTCGGCTTGCGTTTTGAGTTCTAAGGAAACACCGCGACCATGATTGCCATCGACGGGCTTGACGCAAACAGGCAGGCCAATTTCTTGTGCGGCTTCCCATGCTTCTGAGGGGGAGCCAACATTGCGGCCTTCGGGGACGGGAACGCCGCAGTTGGCGAGCAAACTCTTGGTGAGGTCTTTGTCTTTGGAAACACCCTCGGCAATGGCGCTGGTTTGGTCAGTTTCAGCTGTCCAAATGCGGCGCTGGTTGGCGCCATAACCGAGTTGAACCAAATTGCCATCGTTGAGGCGGATGGAAGGAATATTGCGATCGGATGCAGCGTCGACAATGCAAGCGGTGCTGGGGCCGATGCACAAGCGATCGACCATTTGGGTGAGATCGGCAATGACTTGTTTGATCGGGTAGGGGCGGTCTTCGATGGCCGCCATGACCAGGTCGCGGGCGGCTTGAAGGGCGGCGCGGCTGACAGTTTCATTGCGGGTGCGTATGACAACTTTGTAAATGCCTCTCGGGCCTGCTTCTCTGGCTTTGCCGAAACCAGTTAGCATGCCGGCGCGGTTTTGCAACTCAAGGGCCACGTGCTCCATGATGTGGCCGGGCCAGGTGCCCTCAGACAGTCTTTGCAGAAAGCCGCCTCTTTCGCCAACGCTGCATCGGTGCTCGATAAGACCGGGAAGCATATTTTGGAGCCGCTCGTTAAAACCGGGGAGGGTGTTGGAGGGGAAGTCTTCTAGATCGCCAATGTCGATCCAAGCTTCTAGGACGGGACGGTAAGTCCAAATATTCGGACCCTTCAAGTGGGTCATCCGAATAAATTTGATATCTTTAGAACTCATTTTCGTGCTTTTCACAATTCTTAGCGAAGGCACGGTGCGTTTCGTGTCCGGAGATACAATGGCCGGCCAGTTGCAGCACTGGCAAGGATCGTCTGATAAACAAGGTGCATGGGCTGTGTCCTGGCCGCTTCTTTTGCTGTTTTTGTTTGCCGCCAACACTGGTTGACTCTTGCTGTTTGAATCTTTATGAACCCCAATACCCATCCGCCCATCGATTTGTTGGGATTGCCGTTTTTTTGGCAGGAGGGCGTGTTGTCGCGAGTTCACCTTGGTGAAAACGTTCTAGCTTGGCTAGAGGTTGACCTGAATGATGAACTAAGCTTTAAAAAAACACTGCTTATTTTGACCGATCAAAGGGTCATCTCTGCAGACGAGGCTCAAAATAATTGGAATTTCTGGACATTGACCCCAGATTTAGTCCTTCGGGTACTTGATCACGCTGGTGTGGGTACCTTGGCCCTCTACCAGGCCGGCCAAAGCTTGGGGGCCTGGCGTTTCACGCTGGGGCTTGAAGCAGCCGTTCTTAGATGGAAGTTGCGCTTTGAAAACCACTTGCAGGGTCAGATTCAGGCGGCCTCTTTTTCGGGCCAATCTTTGGCTCCTAACCCTTCGAACGAATTAGAGTGGTCGGAGCCTGGTATTGGTCAGATGCTGCACAGCTTGTGCCCTGTTTGTCAAAATGTGGTGGATGCCTCTGACGAGGAGTGTTCTGTGTGCTTTGAAAAAGACCAGGCGCCAACTCCGACCTGGACCTTGTTCAAACTCTGGCGTTTTGCTCGGCCCTATCGGGGGCAGCTCCTGCTGGGTTTTGTTTTGACACTGGCGTCAACAGCAGCCACCTTGGTTCCGCCGTACCTCACCATGCCTCTCATGGACGATGTGCTCATACCTTACCAAAATGGCAAGAGCATCGAGCCGGAAACGGTAACTTGGTACCTCTTGGCTTTGCTGGCGTCTGCCATCGTGGCATGGGGTTTGGGATGGGTTAAAACTTACATCTTGGCGCTCGTTTCGGAGCGCATCGGCGCAGATTTAAGAACGACCACGTATCAACATTTACTGAAGTTATCGTTAGAGTACTTTGGGGGTCGCCGAACCGGTGATTTGATTGCCCGCATCGGCAGCGAAACTGACCGCATCAACGTCTTTCTCTCACTTCACTTATTGGACTTTGCCACCGATGTTTTGATGATCATGATGACGGCGGTCATTTTGTTCTCCATCAACCCCACCTTGGCCTTGGTCACACTTT
>B570J14230_10000366_pt1 | contig 17627 bp, 25 predicted proteins | sample LakMenepilimnion_3_FD_14230 | JGI IMG/M metagenome (IMG submission 14230) | reverse complement strand
GTTTGTGCATTGCGCTCGCCTAGCTGCTTCTCTAGCTGACTGCACCGCTGGCAGTAATAAGCTGATTAATACAGCGATAATTGAAATTGTTACAAGTAGCTCGATGAGTGTAAAAGCTTTACGGCTATTATTGATTTTATTTTGTGTCTTCATTTTTTATTATTCTCCGTTATTATTCTACAATATTCAATGAACTTATCTTGATCGAATGCCCATTTCATAGTATTAATATCTTTATGCAACCACTGCACATTATTTTCGATATAACCTTTTGTAGAATCTATTCTGTCTAAAGTTGCGGTCCATTTTTTGTTATTAGAAGTGGGTAAATAAATATCTAATCCACTGATAGCACATTTGAAATTCTGTTTTTCTAGTGTTTCATATGCATACTCTATTGAGATAGACAATTCATTGCCTCTTTTTTTTGCTCTATTTCTAACTACTGCCCAGTAATGACCAGATATTTTTTCATGTCCATTAAATTTCCAATTCTCTTTGCCAATTTTTCGTTCGTATTTTCCACAATTTTTACTTCTTTCAATTTTAGAACATGAGTTGCAACCTTTTGTTTGGCCTGACAGCATGTCGTAATATCTAACATCTTGTTCTGTTCCACAATCGCATTTACATTTTACTAGTCCGTTAGAAGTTTCGTTGTCGCCGATGTATTCTATCACAGTCCATCTATTAAATCTAGTCCCAATTGATGATTTTATTTTATTTTTTGCTATTTCATTCTTAGATTTTTTTATACCATATTTATTCATATAGTTATAAAATGTTCTTTTTGAAATGTTTTTATCTTTGCAAAAATCCACAATTGATACTGAGCTATTGATGACTTCTTCTATTTCTTTTTGTGTTAGCATTATAAACTCCTTTCATGAGTTGTCTACAATTATATACACAATAATTCTATAGAAGTGAATTATTCGGTAGAAGTAAAAGAAGGACACCAACGCGATGTCCTTCGTACTCAATTATTATAACCGGCCCCAACCCCATTGTCAAGTTAAGATTTCATGAAGATTGGGCTTTCTTGTATGCTTCAGGATCTGGTCGATCAGGCTCACCCGGTTTAGCTGGTTTATACTTTTTACCTTCTCGTTCTTTTTTCTTNNGAATATTTTCCCATAAACCGGGTTTTTCTGCTTCTGTGTATTCGTTCATTGCGTCTGTGTAAATATTTTTTTTCATATTATCTCCTAGTTATGTATAAAAAGAAAGTTGTTTATTTTAATGCAATTCTCTGTTCCTATTGCTTCAACGATTTTTTCTACCAATTTACCATCAGCTTCAAAGCAATCACCATCTAAATCAAAATCAAAATTATTTATCAAGCTTTTTTTAAATATTAAACAACCCATATCTATATACCCCAATTTTAGATAAGTTTCTAGAATATCCCAAGTTTTATGACTTGATACCATATTACAAAATGCAAGCATTTTTTTATTTTGTTGTGCAGTCCCTATTAACATTTCTAGTGCAGTTGGAATGTAATAATTATCGTCATTTGTATACATTAACCAATCAAATTTTTCATCAATAAAAGCATACTTTTTACGATGCGGATATCCCCACTTTTCAAGCCTCTCTGCTGTTTCAAATAATGTTATTCTGTTGTCTGATTTTATAAGATTCAATAAATCTTGTTTTTCTTCACATTCTGTTATTGGACCATCATGAACAATAAATAGCTCGAAATTTTCATAGGTTTGAGACAATATACTATATATAAAAGACTTGCATCTTGTAAATCTTTTTTTATCACCGTTAAAATATGAAGATGCTACAATTCTCGCTCTTGTGCCATCTTCTATTTTCATCATTGATTCATTCCAAAATCTCATTAATTTGCCCTATCTATCGTAAAATATCCATGAAATCCAAAGGTTTTTTGTTTCATCTCTAAAATTGGGTGTTCTATAGAAAATAAGCTGGCCACTTCTATATCTGCAAATTTTATTCCGCTCGCTATCATCTCATCATAATATGAGTTGCAGGATAAAAAGTCCTCATTAACGGATATATCGTATACGCTTCTATTTAAACCGCTATTAAAGTTAAAATCTTTAAAAATACTATATGAGGTTGCTAGGAATTTCTTTGACTTTAAGCAGAATCCCCCATTTCCAATTCTATTTTTATAACCCCATTCAACAGGCCAAGGAGCGCCGATGTAATCAGATTCTAAAAATTTATCTGTCCAACACTCTGGATTAATTATATATCCATCATGCTGGATTGTCAAGCAAAAATCTGTAGAAATATATTTATTTAAATCTACCAAACAGAATTTTGAATACTCAGCTTTATTTTTTATAATTGGTATTTTAAATATTTCTAAGTTAACGCTAGAAAGATTTTTAAATCTATTAATATTTATATCTTGTATGTCATCTGTAAAAAAATAATATTTATTAAATTTTATATTTTCTATTGATTTATCTAGAGCAATTAAAGCTTCTATTTTATTTTTTGTATCTATGCAACAAATAGATATAGTCATTTTATTCTCCAATTAATATATTATCGTAATATTTTTTTTCATTTTTATAACTATCTCCATCTACATATCCAATCTCGCATACAATATTTTTCATCAGTGCGTAAGCTATTGCCATGGGAGCCGAGAGATTTCCACAAAATAAACTGCATGAATTTATAATTTTAAATAAATCTTGTATATTATCTATATATAATGGCTGTACTAAATTTTTATGTGGAAAATTTACATATTGATTCACATCTGTATATATAAAAAATGAATTTTCTTTTCCATATTCATGTATATATTTTATATATAAATCATTTGCTGAATGTCTTCTATGGTCTAAGCTTCTGTTAATTATTAGAGAATTATTATATTTTTTAATATTTTTGACGTTTTTTATAATTTGAAAATTTCTTATATTGAAATTTGCGCTTTGTAAATATATCGATGATAACTTTTCAGTCCAACACAATTGGGGATTTTCATTTCTCCAAAACGATAGATTAAAATTTATGTTTTGATTATTGTATATTTCAAATGTGTTTATATATTCTTGTTTAGATATAATATCATGCAATTCATTAAAAGTATTCTCTAGGCCAAATGAAAAGCGATCTCCAATTTCAGATATATATAAATTAGTTTTAATGTTGTATACATTATATATAATAGCAGGTATATATAGTTGATGTATAAAATCTCCGAGCTTTCCCCCGGAGATCATGTTTAAGGTTTTATTACTTTCCATACATTTTTGTTGAACCTTGGTTATAAAGCTTTTGAGGTTTGCCAGATATGACAAGCTGATTGATTTCTTGATCAATCTCTTGAATTAAGTCGTTCCTTTGTTGGTTTGCCACATTGGTTACTTTTGTCGCCTTTGCAATTTCACCATCTGTTGCTACTGGATTTCTTTTAATGTCTTCACACATCCAGATACGAATATTTACTACAGTCAATTTATCAATTAAATTTCCTATTGTTTCCATTATATAGTCCTGTCTAATATTGATTTAGTTTGATTTTTTATATTTTCATATGAATTTATATATGTGGTATTAATTTGTTCCTGATATTTTTCAAAATTATGGTATATTTCAGTTAGTGTAGTTTCTGGATATATTGAAAGCTCTGGAGCAAAAGATCGAAACATATTTGATCCTGTAATTAGTACTGGTTTTTGAGCTGATACTAAGTAATCTAGAGATGATGATATGCCAACATCTTTTTCCGCTTCATAGAATAAGCAGTTTATATCATTTTCATTTAGTTTATTAATTACTTCATACTCAGATAAAAAATTAGTTGTTATGTTTAATTTGATTCCGGGCTTAGTGATTGCATTGTAACACGCTCTAATTACATTTCCAGTTTCATTTATTCCATCAAAATATGCTTTGGGCATATGGAAGTTAATGATGGCTTTGTCAAAACAATCATTGACATGACGCACTATTCTATCAAAAAATTTATGACCAAGAGCAAAGCCAAAACTTCCAATCGTTGGAATAGCATTTTTTTGTGTGCTGTTGTTATAATAGGCAGAAAGAGGTCTATCAGTTTTAAAGCAACAATTATTTTCTAAAGAAAATTTATCTAGTATTATATAGTAGTTAAAAATATTATCATTTCTAAATGTTTCTAAATTATTTTTACTAAATAAGTGAGGAACGCAGAATTTTATACATTTATATTTATTAATTTCTTCATTTACCCAAGGTAAAGTCATATGCATATAATTGAATATAACTGCATCTGGATTGTATTCTTGACATATATTAAAAAATGAGGATATATCATTTAATTCTGCATATATCATATTATAATTTTCAATTTCTTGTATTGATATAAAATGGCGCAGACCTAGATCATAAACTCCACAAGCTTTTGTAATTCCATGATTTATATATAATACTGTTTTCATTGGATAATACTTTCAAACTTTTTACAAAAATTGATAGGAGACCAATCCTCATTCATATCAAGAACTCCTTTGTGATTTTGCTGTATAGCGTCCTTTAGTGATATGTCTGGGTATGGCTTTATATATTTAAGTAAATGTCTAAATGTTGGATTTTTAGTTGTCAGGATTGGTCTTTTTGCTGATATGGCCTGATCTGTTACCGCTGCTAATCCATGCATATTTCTGTAATATGGAAAATAATTAATTGTATTTCTAGAACACCATTTAACAAGTTGCTCTTTATCCATATAGTTATGTGTTAACTCGATCCTAATTCCCGGCTTTGTAATGTGTGATTTTATATCGGATATAATTTTCTGCGTCCTTTGCCATGAATCAGTCACATATGTAGCAAAAGGAATATTTATTTTTACTACTGCATTGTCAAAATTCTGTTGAGCCAGTTCTATTATTTCGGTCCAATTCTTGCCATCGGTTGCAAAGCCAAAACTTCCTATAATTGGATACCCGCGATCAATATAAGTATCCGTCTCATAATTTTCAATCGGCCTTGGGAACCCATATATATTATCGTTATCTGGGATTGTTGGATCAATCACTATGTAGCCATCGAATATTTTTGGGGTTAATGGCATTATATCATCGCCTTGTCCGACTTCAAGAACAATGCAATATTTTTTTCCTTTAAAATTAGATAAGATGTCAGTTGTCATCCAGTTGTTTACTGCGACATGCTGATTAAAAACTGCAAAGTCATAATCCAAATGTAAAGAATTTTCTTCTGTATAATCTAGCATGTATTTTATTGATTGATTAAGCGCGTTGTAGCACATTAATCCCGACTCATAAATGCTGCACTGCGCTTTTTTTGAATTGTAAAAAATTCCTCTTATCATTTTATCTCTCAATCATATTTTGTCTTATTGGTTGGTGAATTAAATCTGTTAATGCGGTATGAATTATTCCCATTTTTGTCATCATTTCATATACTAAAGTTTCGCTACAAAATATTTTATCTACATTATTTACATCATTTACAATTCTTTGAATATAATTGAATGCACTCGCATATATATTCATATTTTCACTTGATGAAAATCCAAACCAATCTTCTATCATCCTAGGAGGAAGGGTGTGAATTTTTTTGTCTGTCCATAAAATATTTTTGTCATAATTGGCGCATATAATTGATCTACTTAGTGTTGAATCAAATCTAGCTCTAATGACATAATCATATTGTATATCATTTTCAAGTCTATATTCTTCTTTTAACATGTTACATTTCATTATGCTTAGCCATGAGGAGTAAATCATATTTACAAAATAATCTCTAGAGTAATGCCTAGCATTATCTGTTGTTAATATATGATCCAGCGGTATAACTGAATCCTTTATGACTTTCTGATTCTCAAAAAGATATTTTTTTGGTTGATATAATTTTGTGATTATTTTATCTACATGTGGAGGATATTTGCTATTTTGGCTTGAGTAATTCCATCCATTTGCCCACTCTGCGTAGTTTACAAACTGCTGTCCAATTAACGATTCATCATACCAAGAATGCACAAAAACATCTGCATTATTAGGGTCAATCAGTGTATTTTTAATATTTTGATATGCATATTCTACAAATCTAGGTTGTCCTGAAATACAAAGCGCAACTTTCATTTGTGGTATCGACTCCAATATTTATAACACTTCAAAAGATCTTCTTCATTTTTTACCTGAGTGGCTTTTATAATTGTAGACCATGCTTCAAAGTTTTCCACTTCATCCGGCGTTCCAAAAACAGAAACAAATGGTGTATCATAGTATCCAACTTTTAGCCCGTCTTTAATTAATAGATTATAAGTTAAAGTTACGTAATATTCTCCGTTATGATTAATATTTTGCTGGACCGTTTCGTTGAAATACTTTTTTACATATTTACCTTTGCTAAAATAGTAAACGCCTGTAGAAGCATGTTCACTCATTGGATTGTTTGTATAACACTCTTTTTCTTTTATTTCTGACACAATTCCATCGGACTCTTTTAGGAATGCCATTTTTGTACTAGCAAGTGTGTGCGGGTGGAATCCAGTGTGAGTTAAAATACATCCATCCAAATTATTGTCTTTGATATGCCTATTAAAATCCTCTCTATCCCATAAATGTGGATTATCGCAATATGATACTATAACTTCTTCATTGTCATTTATAAACTCATAAGCCTGTTGAACAGTATATATTGGTCCAAATTTGTGCTGCTTCATAGAAACTATTGATGCATCAGGTCTTAAGGAATTTAATATTGACCTCATGTCTGTTTCTTCAAGATGTCTGTCGTTACATATAAAAACTATCTCATCACCTTCATTAAACATATCTAGGATATATTCAATAATCCTTTTGCTATTAACTTTAATAAGAGGTTTTGGATCTTTATATCCACGCTCTACAAATCTATTTCCTGATCCAGCCATTGGAATAATAATTTTCATTTGGCTACCTTTCTCATTTTTTCCGCTGTCATATTATTTAATTTATTGATTTCTTCATCACTTAGAAATTTTGGAGTTAGATTGCAAGCGGTCATCATTTGAAATATATTTTTATTTATATCTTCCATTTCTTCCTTTAAAACTGCCGCATCTGGGAATAATGGTTTTATTCCAGTATTTATTTCTGAACTGATTAATGGTTGGCTATTTTTGATTAGCCATTCTTTACATTTTTCATTGACTAATTCTGTTAATAAAAATGCTCGTTCTGATGTTTCTGATCCAATAATTAAACCATGATTTTCTAAAAATATAATTTCTCTGCCTATATTTATTTTATCAATTAACTCAAATCCCGGAGTGGTATACTCTACAAAATTAAATTGAGAATCTTTAAATAAATCAGATATTATATCTTTACTTTCTTGACTGCACAGTATTGCATTTAAATGTATTGGATGTGTGTGACATACTATTTTAGATTTTATTTTTAAGTGAAATCCAGTTTCCATTGACGGATTATTTTTGCCACCCCTTTTAAGATTTGATATGTATGTCATATATTCATTTTCATTCCTGAATATTGGTAATATTTCTGGTATATTACAAACACAATATCCATTTGATAAGCTAATATCTGACATTCTAGATCCTGAAGATTTAATAATTAATCCATTGTTGGTTTTTCTGGATATATTTCCACCTTTATCTTGTACGATTGCTGGATCTAATGATATCTTTCGGCATAATTCAATAAAATCTATAGTAGACTCATAAAATATATCTAGTTTTTGAATAATTTCTTGAGCTGATTCGCTTAAGTTATTATTTATATAACTAGGAACAACTTTTCCATTTATCTTTTTAAAAGTGATAATTATATCAGCATTATTTTTTTGAGGCTCTATGTATTTTAGTTCATCTTCTTTTCTAATATTTATATTTTCTAAAACTTGTTCTTTTGTATATCCTCTTTCGTGAGTGTCTCTTGTTATTTTCCACTCTTTCTTTAATTCTTCATCTGTTTCAACAAAAATATTTAGATTAGATATATTAGCGACTGGTTCATAAAGAGCGTGTAGCCCCACGTATATTATATACTGTTTAGGATATATTTCTATAGGCTCATCAAATTTACCAGTAGTATGATTATATAAAGATCTTTGTATTGAAGATCCTTTCATTAAATCTCTTATATGAATATAGCCTATTTCTAAGTTATTTGAATCTGGATTAAGATGTGTTTTATTTTTCCAGTGATGACTATTTCTTTTCCACTTATGAAGATCATCCCCGCTTAGATACAGGGATTGATCTTCACCTAAAATATATTGTAATAATTTAGCTACAGTGGTTTTTCCAACTCCAGAGCTGCCAGATATGCATATTAAATTCATGATTCTATTATTTCAAATTTTGGACATGGGACAATGAATTTACCTCCGCACTGTAAAAAATTCTGTTCTCTTTGAATGAACTCATTAATGAAATGCCAAGGTAGAACAAGCATATAATCTGGAGGATTTTGTCTCATTTCCTCTTCTGAGATAATAGGAATATTTGTTCCCGCTGTATATAATCCAAATTTATATGGGCTACGCTCAACTAATTTTTGAACAAGTCTTGAATCAATACCAAAGTATTGAAGCAGTGTGTTGCCTTTGGTAGATGCCCCATAGCCATAAACTGTCTTTCCTTCAGCCCGTGCAGACTCAAGAAATTTAACGGTTTCATCTTTAAGATCATTAATTCTATTGAAAAAATGAATCCATGTATTTTGGTTATCTAATTCAAGTGTTTTTTCATATGCAAGTAAGGATTGTACATTAAAATCGTAGACATCTCTCTTTTGTTGATTTGCAAATACTTTAATGTCTGCAATATCTTTTACCGCATACACTCTAAAGCTTCCACCGTTAACATCGTTCAATTCGCAATTAAGAATCTTAAACCCATTTCTTTCGAAAATTTTCTTAATGTTGAATAGCGAGTAATAATACATATGCTCATGGCAGATATTATCAAATGCTAATTGGTTAATCATCAGAGGAGTATAGGACATTTGCACGACCCATATTCCATTATCATCAAGTACATCGTACACATCTTTTACAAACTTATCTGGATTTGGAACGTCATAAAACATTGCGATTGTAGTAACTACATCGGCTTTTAAATTTTCCGGTAGAACTTCTTTTGAAAAGTAATCTTGGATAATTGTCGCATATTTACTAGATTCATTTTTAAAAGAGTCGTCTGCTGGATCAACACCATATTTTTTATAATTGCTTGGAACTTGAGAAAGTAGAGTTCCATCGTTACATGCAATATCCAGCCAAGTTTTTTCTCCTTGGTGATTTACAATGTGTGTGATATCGTCCACTATCTTTTTAAGCTCGTTCTTCATCGTTTGATTAGTGCCAGACCGATACCAATATTTCCCCCACATGGTATCGCATGGCGGCTGTTCCGATAATCTTACAGCTCCGCTATCCTCTTCCAGAACAAGCTTTAGTTCATATTTTTCAATCGGTTTTTTTAGCTGATCCTCTGTTAAAAAATCAGAAACACATATCTTTCCTAAGCTAAATAATTCAATCACTATATATTCTCCAAAATTATGTTAAATCTGACACATTAGTATTGGACCACATCTTGCAACTCCAGTAATTCGCTTTCCATTTTGGCCCCGGATTATCACATCCATGTCTAGCTCTGAAAGACTTTCGTCTTTCTGGATCGTCTCTCTTAATGCTCATGTTCGGGTCGCCAAAATTAACTTTAACCACATTACCTTTTTCATTTTTAACATATACAGAAAATTTCTTTGGTCCGCCCGGAGTTCTGAATGGCTTGTTTAGTTTTACCTTGGAAGGTTTATTGCTTTCATTTAAAGTCTTGTCTCTATCATCTTCATATAAGATATCACTTGAGATGGCAAAATCGTATACAAACTCATCCCACTCGTCATTCCATTCCGCATTAGCAAATTGAATGTACATATCTGCTTGGGCTACTAGATCTGCTTTTGACTTTTGAATACAGATAGCGACTCTTTGCGATTGATCGGGGTATTCTTTTTTCATTGTAGAGCTGCCCATACAATTAGAAATAAACTTTTTAGAGTCTTGATCTTTTTCTTTTTTTGGAATTGGCATGTTATTTGCTCCTGTTAATAATTTCTAGTATTTCTTTACCTTGAGCTTCAGTTACTTTGGCACAGATACAATTTTCATTGCAAGCTGTTTCGCTCATCATTTTAGGCATTCTTTTATTTTTATATCTAGACTTTTTCAAGGGGATTTGTACGGGCTGAGGAACGATAAATTTATCGCCCCCCATTTCGCCCATGAAATTACTAATGCCTGAATTAACATCATAACTATTTATAATAGTTGATTGGTTCTGCATAAGAGATCCAAATGTAGATACCTGAGATAATAATACTATAGCTAAAAGTGTTATCATTCAACATCTTCACTTTCTTCTTCTTCATAATACATGATATAATCATGAACTGCTTTTAAATAATCTTCTATAATTGTAATTTTAGATTGAATCCACCCCTCAGAAAGAGATGATTGATTTGATTCATTCAGTCCTGCTGCAATTGCATTGGCGTGATTAACTATAGATTTAATTGAAGCTTTTGTCATCTCTATATTTTCCATGACAATTTCTTCTGGTTCTGAAGCTTTGTTTTTCTTCCATGCGTTTTCGATTTCTTTAATATCCATAGATATGCCTCTTTTTTTGTTTGAAGTTGAAGAATCTTCGATTTGTTTGATTGGAATATTCTTATTTTTGCTTTTTGTTTTTTTATCTGGATTTTCACCATCGTCTGGCTTTTCATATTCCATATCTATTTGCTCGTCAGTGTTCGTAATTATTTTACCATGAGATGCATCAAAAGTCTCAAAAAAAGATTTTTTATTTTTCATGTTCTCTCTTTTCTATATTATATTCGTAATTTTCATTGTCTTCCAGTATCCACTTCCAATTGCTTTCAGATGTCCATATTTTTGTGTGGATTTTTCTAGGTATCTGTGCGTTTGGCTTTGTACAGAACGAGGGGTCATGAATTTTAATTCTATTATTTGGCTGTATTGCAAAATTTCCATTGTCAAGTTGAATAAAGTGGCCACACTTGTGTTGTCCGGGAGCTTCACTGAACCCCATCGCAGCTACGTTACTTTCTTCATTTGCCCAGTCTATTGTAAACATGTATTGTCCAAAATATTCAATTCCTTTTCGACTTACATATTTTATTCTTTTATTTTTTAACACTTCGAATGTTGTAATTGATGGGTAATAACTAAAGGAATCCCATAGCTCTATTTCTTCTAAGAATTCTTGTTCGTTTGATCCGATGATCGGGGTTCCTTCTTTATGACAAAATGCAGATATTGGCAGTCTCCAAAAAATCCCCCCGTCTTCTAATATGGAATGAAACAATGGGACTCTTCCAGTTATGCTAGAAAACCCAAAAAGAAGACACGGATAATATAATCCATGTCCACCTTCAAGGTTCTGTAAGAATTCGCCTCTAACATAGCATTCTATTGGAGGTATATTTGAATTTAAATATGACATTAATCAACTCAGTGTTAAGAAATATTGTGTGCTATGAATTAATGCCAACATTTCATCTCTAATATTTAAAAGATCTGTATCTGAAGAGTTTATTTCATTACTTAACCCAGTTAAAAACTCTTCAAATGCAGATATTGTTTCGTCTATACTGGCTGTATTATAGTTTATCATACTTGCTGAGCTAGCCCCAACACTTCTTCCAAATTTACCCATATAGACTTCCATAAAAGTATCTGTTAAATCATGCATTCCATCGTATAAATCGCCCAAAGTTTTGTGTTGGGAATATGATGTTGTCAACCAATGAAATACGTGAATTTGAACAACAAATCCAAGGAATGTACTCGCTAAATTTTGCATATTTTGTTCTTTCTAAAATGGAGGGTTGTATTCTTATAATACCATATAGACATTATATTTTATAAGCATCTATAAGAAAACTTTCTATTGATTCATAGTTCTTAATATTAAACATATCATTAACTTTAGCTTTTGCTATGGGTTTTTTCATGCCTAAACTTACTAAGCATTGTATTGCATCATCAATCAACTGATCATTTTTGTTTGCTTGCTTTACTTGCTTGGCTTGCTTTGTTATGTTTGATGGCTTATCTATGTATACGTATCGTATTTCTTTTTGTATTACTACTCTGTCTATAGAGAAGTGTAATAAAATCATTGGAAGAAACATACAACACGCCATAAATATGATTGCAGAGGTTTCTTCCAATTTAAATCTCCTTTTACTTGGTAAATCGACCTTGTGAGTCACGCTTGTTGTGATAAGGACACTCATCAGAGCAATTGTCTAGCTCTTCACGAAGTTGCTCGCACTCATCAGGTTCGTCACAATCGCAGTCTGGAAATCCACAATCATCGTCGTCCTCATCTTCGTCCTCATCATTATTATACTGCGAAGAGTAGTCGTTGGCAAGGGGTTTTTCAAATTCTCCCACAACTTTATACTTCGCGGTTCGCAGCTTTTGATTTTGGCAGTCGTGAGGAACGCTCACAACGTCTGATGGGTCAACTTCGACAATCATCAGGCGATTAGACCCGCGATTAAACTCTGTCGCATAGCCCAGTGTGCCAACGTGGAATCCATAGCTACAGCCCAGATCAGGATCATCACACACATCATTTCGGGCCATTGTATGCTCACTGCCCACAGTGTTAGAGAACTTGCCGCTGAACCAGTCCTTGTAGTTTTCGTTGACTGACTTGTAGGCCAAGAAATTACCACTTGGAGTCAGTGGCATTTGACCATGCTCAAGGAACTTATAAAGTTCTTGCACTGCTCTACGAGAAGGATTTGCCATTACCTTACTTACAAAGTTTAGAAGAGGCTTAACTGGAAGTTTTGCTTTCATAAACTCCATAATCTTTTGAGTGGCATAGTTGTCAATATAATTGCCATTATACTTAACACCAATATCATCAACTTCAACTCCAGAAGCGGAAGCATATACTTCAACAGCTTTCTTAACACTAAGAAGTTCTTCAAGACCCTCATAGTCTTCAGCGTCTAGCTTATCTAAGACCACTTGCCAATTTAGATGAGTTGCGTCAATATTATATACTTTAGCAGTATCCAAGAAGCTAACTGTCAGGGAGTTCTCTGTTCCGATAAATGCGATGTTACTCATACTTCACCATCCTTTTGAATTGTTGTAGAAACCAGATCAACGTATTGGGCCACTTGTTTAATTATACCGTCAAAATCCCTGTTGTCAATCAAAACTTTCAGCAGGGGGTATTTTTCCTTGATTTTATTCTGGGCTTCACGGTGCTTGATATCCAAGTCACCGATTGCTTTTTCAATTTCTTGATATAGCGAATGATTATGACGACGAATGATATTTGTAATCGCTTCGTAATATCCTATCTTTCTACTATCTAATTGACAATCGTTATATTCAAGTACATAGTCATCAATGATAGACGCAACACTAGTGACCGCATGAATGCTTTGGAGTGCTTGCCATGTCTTATCACTACGCATATTATCTTTTGACAACATACGAATGATCTCACCCTTATTAGTTTGGACTTCATCAACAAGATAATCTAGAAAATTTACAAAGTTACGCTCGCCCACTTTCAAACTATTGAATTGATTGTCAGTAAAAATATACACTGTCTTATCTCCAATTACATCTCTGTTATTAATACTTGAAGTGTCTAAGCCATAATACTCGCTATCTTTAAGATAGTATCCATCTTTAGTATCTTTGTCTAGCTTGATACCCTTTCTGTCTGCACCATTGATTGTATACGTCATAGCAGTGCAGTTATTACCAGTGCTTGCTCTGCTTGGACTTGTATCTTTATTGTATGTCAACTGAGACGAGTAAAGCAAATCTGATTCTTGGAAACCGTATCCAGCTTTAAGCACGTCTTTATCTGCAACGTCAACGATAAAAACACTTGCGTGGTGTACACCATCTCTGACATGATTTTTGATCAAGTCTTTTATTTTTGCATTTAAGTTAACCCCCTTGTCCTTAATTACAATAATACAGTTTTCGTGAATCCTTGCAGACCCTTTGTCTCCCACTCTGAGAATCTCAACTTTATCTCTCCATTTGTCATATCGACAAAAGGATATATCTTTAGTGAAGCTATCTTGAGGTAAAGATGCGTACTGATATGAATCATCATATGTCGCTTGGTACTCATTATCTACGATATCTTTTATTAGTTTTCTTGATACTCCGCTATTATTGATTAGGTCAAAGACAGTCTTAAACTTTTCAAATTCAGTCTTGTCATCAGACTTGATAACATCTTGACATGATTGTCTAATATCTTTTAGAAATTCATTCTTGACTTCCTCGATAAAACTATTAGTCTTAGCTCTGTATTCAAGCGATTCGCGAGAAGGGGTAATGTCAACATCGCCTATGTTAGCATTAATCACAACAGTTTTATTAATGAACAAGCCTTTTAGCGTTTCACTATCACAAGGGTAGATGACTTGGCCCATACGAACAAAAATATTAGCGTTGTAATCATTAGTATGTTCATACTTATCAAATCCATCGGCCTTGCCAAGTAAAACGAACCTCTCTCCCTTTCTTCCACTCATGAAGTTTTTGATATTGCCAGACTGGTCATTGCACTTTGGCTTGAGGTCAAACCAGCTTAAAACTCTATCTGCGGCTTTTCTAAAATTAGAGTTGTCACTAGACTTGACAGAAAAGCTAACCTTTACACCCTTGTCTTCAGTAGGACTATTAGCAATAAGGGAAACAGAAGGTTCGCCGTTTTCATTTTCGAAACACAGGTAGATATACTTGTGTCCATTGTAGTTATTCTCTACGGTGAATTGCTTTGTATATGCGAAGGGGCTTTTTGAACCAAGGCCGAAACACCCGACTTGAGTGTCAGAGGTTGTCTTGGTAGAATAGAAGTACGTAGTGTAAATCTTTTCGAATTCTTCGGGGTCAATACCGTTGCCGTAATCACGCACAGAGAACGATTGGTCGATGAAGTCTGGAAGGTGGACTTCGATTGGAACATCGCTAATACCGGCATTTACGTGGGCATCTGAGGCGTTTGTGCAGAGTTCTCGCACGATAGCCTGATATTGATCGCTATACAACTTAGATGAGAGAATGTTGAAAGCCTTGGAGCTGGTCTCGATCTTGAATGTTGATTCTTGAAAACCACTTGAGCGAACAACTTTTCTTTTTTCATCTGCAATAATCATCTCTGTCTCCTTGTTAAGTCCAATCTGACGTTTCTTGTACCACTATTCTAACATAGGAATCGGCCCTGTCAAGGGTCTCTTCGCCTTTTTCTCAGTTTGTCGATTCTTTTCATGACCGGATCATCGTTAAAATAGATATCGTCATCATTATCAGAGAATCCAACCTCGTTGACAATCCAAACTGACCCCTTGGCATCAATCCTTAATCTCAGCCAAACTTTTACGCAAGCGTCTAGCTCATTCTTTGCGTCTACAATCTCTTGGTAATCTTTAATGAGATTGAGTGGATTAACCGCCCCCTCAGCAAGCGGTAGCTTTTCAGTTACTCTGACGTAGTATTTGGGCATGGCTTCTTTTTCCTCTTTTTTAGTTCAGATTTCCACCACTTGTATACTGCTTCAAACTCTTCAAAAGTGGCATCAGTCTTTATCATATTAGCCCGCATAGATATAACATTTACATTATCTTCTATATAACCCTTGCTTTTATCAAATCTATCAATTGAAGCAGATGCTGCCGATGGATATTTGTCGGACTTAACCAGTGGGATTCCTAGAACTGGACAGATTTCTGGTTTTTTTATATTGTTACAATCTAAATTAAAATCTAATCCTTGCTTTTTTGCTCTACTTTTTGCGCCATTGACTAAAGCCCTTATCTGATTTTTTTCATATCTTAATTTTTTTTTAGCTTGTTCTACCAATCTACGATTTAGCTGATCCTCTGTTAGCTCGTCTCTTGATTTTCCATATCCAGATCTTTCTCTTCTTCCTTCAGATATATTAGTCATAAGGCATTTATGACACTGTGTTGTAGATCTGAGTCCATCTTTTCTTTTTTTGTCTTTAGGAAATTCATCAACTGACTTAATTTCATTGCATTTGAAACATTTATAGTATATTTCAGTTTTATTCATAATCCAAATGCCTCAATAGTATATTTAAATGGATCGCCCGGAATTTCTTTTACAAGCCTCAACATCTCTGCTGCAATCTCGCGAATTTCAAGTTGTGCATGTTCTGAGTTGCGAAGTCTTTGGAAGTTAACAAAACTACGAAAGTTAAACATTACGTCAGCTTGAATTTGAGAGTTATAAGTCTTGAAGAATCGAGCCGATTCTTTAGCTCGCTTACGTCCAAGAGTAGCGGTCAAATCTTTTAACGCTCGATGATATAATTCATTTCCAACTTTTGTATAATCTTCCAATATATTAGACCAAGCGTCACCTTTTAAAGCAGAGAAATGCCCATACCAATTCTCAATATCTAAATCTTCTTCAAGTTTAACATTTTGCCAATCCTCTGGAATATAGAATTTATCTTCTTTAAGTTCTTTATATCTAGCACTTTCGGCGTTTAAACTGGAAATTCGATGTTTTAAAATATGGATGTGTGATGCTATCTCGGTATCTACTAAGAAGTGAACCATAGATTTTTCAAATGGAGTTTCATGTCCATTCTCAGCTAACATCTTTAGCAGCTTAGGAATACGATCTTTCTTCTCATCTGTTAAATCTCTGGACGTAGAAGTCCAAGCTGAACACGCATTGATTTCATCTCCACCATACCAACCAATTAGCTCTACTTTATTGCTCATCGAGATCCTCTTTCTAATTTTTCTATTCTATCTCTATTCTCTAATATTTTTAGATTTAAATAGTGTGACTGAACTAATATCATGACAATGAAAAAACTAACAGAGCTATCCTCAAAGTTATCCCTTATAATGATATACATAATCATATACAAAACAATCTCTATAGATAAAAAAACTATAGATCCGATAAATCTTATATTACGATCACTCATATATGTTCCCCGTTACTTCAATTGACTCATGAATTATATAATCTCTCAGGCAATAATCGCCAAAGATAAACATTGCGTACTCATCTAAATACTTCACTTCTTGATTTTCAAACGATAAAATTTCTGCCAAGGCATTTACTTTAAATGATACCAGATCACCCTCGTATATTTCTTTTCCATTACAATCGTTCATTCCTGTCCATTGCTGAGTCGGCGCCCCTTCGTACATATAAAGATCTGTAAGGTAATAGACCTCTTCATAGTTATTAACCCAGACTCTAAATTTAAGCCTTCTCTTATATACAAAATCATTACATGTGTCTTCTTTTGGATAAAATACCATAATGCCAGCTTTAACAGTTTCATGTTTTAAACAGCAGATTAAACTTGATGTACCTTCGTGATGGTTTGAATACATGAGACCGCGAGTGCATTTGTCACATCTGGGTTTATTATTAAGCTGTCTCATTAAATACATTCCCCGTTACTTTAACTGTATGTTTAACTATATGGTCTAGCATACAGAACTCATCTTTTCCAAATACGTAGACGCCGTTAACTTCGCAGTATTTAACTTCTTGTTGTTTATAGCTCTCAAATTCGCCTTTAT
>B570J14230_10000365_pt1 | contig 17629 bp, 15 predicted proteins | sample LakMenepilimnion_3_FD_14230 | JGI IMG/M metagenome (IMG submission 14230) | reverse complement strand
ACAATGTTTTGCATTGTAAATCGGCCATGCACTGAGCAATGTCCCCGCCATAAAATTACCTTGGCAGCTTTTATTTGATCATCTGTTAAGCCACCATTTGGCTTCCAAGGGTTATAAACCACACAATCTGTAAGGGATAAGCCAAGAGAGAGAATGGCAGTATTTCGACCTAGATGTTGATCTGGTAAAAATAAAATCTTCTCACCCTTTTCAAATGCCCATTTCATCGCCCGTGCCGCATTTGATGAGGTACAGACTGCGCCATGATTTTTACCAGTGAATGCTTTTATTGCTGCCGATGAATTCATATAGGTAATTGGGGTTGTAATTTTTGCGACACCAACTTTTTCTAATACCTGCCAGCAATCAGCCACCTGGGATGCAGTTGCCATATCTGCCATCGAACAGCCAGCTGCCAGATCAGGCAAGATAACCTTTTGATTTGCAGTAGTTAATATGTCCGCGCTCTCTGCCATGAAGTGAACACCGCAAAAAAATATAAACTCAGCCTGACTATTATCAGCAGCAGCTTGCGCTAACTTAAATGAGTCACCTCGAATATCTGCAAAGGCAATTACTTCATCTCGCTGGTAGTGATGGCCTAACACCATGGCTTTACTACCTAGCTGCTGGCGGGCAGTTACTGCACGGGCAACTAATTGCGGATCACTTGCAGCAGGCAGCTCACCCTCGCAGGAGACACCGCGCTCGCTACCTAGATCTGCCCCACCTCCAAGCAGCATAAGATCGCTTATTCCCATGTCAGCAAGTGTAAACGCTCACAGGTTTTGATGAGGAAATAATTGGCAAGACCTAGTAGCCTATGAGCCTAAGATCAATATTGGAGACCAAGTGAGTATGAGCACAGAGACATCAACATCGACATCTACAACTTCCACCGCGGGCATTGCATTATCTGATGTTGCGGCTCAAAAAGTTGCTTCCTTGCTAAAGCTAGAGGGCCGAGATGATTTAAGTCTTCGTGTTGCAGTTCAACCAGGTGGCTGCTCTGGCCTTCGTTACCAACTTTATTTTGATGATCGCTCTTTAGATGGTGACACTATCTCCGAGTTTGGTGCTGAGAAGGTGAAGGTAGTGACTGACAAAATGAGCACTCCATATTTAATGGGTGCCACTGTTGATTTTGTTGACACAATTGAGAAGCAAGGCTTCACAATTGATAATCCAAACGCCGGAGGCTCATGTGCCTGTGGCGATTCATTTAACTAATCCAAGTTACTTAATCTTATGAAGGTGGCGGTCGCCGGTTCTGTCGGTGGCGACCACATCATGAGTTTTGGTGGAAAATTTACCGACTCATTAGTTGCCGGCTCCTTAGCCAAAGTCTCTCTCTCATTTTTGGTAGACACTTTAGAAATTAGACGTGGTGGCTGTGGTGCAAATATTGCATTTGGAATGGGCGCCTTAGGTTTAAATCCATTGTTAATAGCAGCTGTGGGTCGGGATTGGGTCGAGTACGAGGCATGGTTAAAGCGTCACGGTGTTGATACCTCACATGTTTTGGTCTCAGATAAATTACATACTGCAACATTTATGGTTACCACCGATACGGAGTTAAATCAGATTGCATCCTTTTTCCCAGGGGCAATGAGTGAGGCAAGAAATATTGAATTATCAAAAATCATTGATAAAACTGGCAAATTAGATCTACTAGTTATCTCACCCGATGATCCACAGGCAATGATGCGCTACTCAGAGATGGCCCGAGCATTAAAGATTCCAGTAGCAGCAGATCCATCACAACAAATGGCCCGCATGGATGGCAAAGAGATTGCGCAACTGATTGAAGGGGCAAAGTACTTATTTTTAAATGAGTATGAATTAGCACTAGCAATTCAAAAAACTGGTTGGACAGATCGACAATTATTTGATCGAGTGCAGGTTCGGGTAGTAACCCTGGGTTCCAAAGGTGCTCAGATTGAAGAGCATGGTAAGGAAATAATTTACGTCAATGTTCCCAAAGAAAAAGAGCGATTGGATCCAACCGGCGTTGGTGATAACTTCAGATCTGGATTTATTGCCGGGCTTTCTTGGGGGTTAGGACATGAAAGATGCGCACAGTTGGGATCTTTGCTTGCCACCTATTGCATCGAAACAACCGGAACTCAGGAATATCGTTTTACAAAAGAGGAGTTTCTAGCAAGATTTCAAGGTGCTTACGGTGAGGCCGCTGCAGATGAAATTAAGCCGCACCTAAATGTTCGATTGGTAGATTAATTTCTTCTTAGCTTTGCAATAGAGATTTTTAGTGCTTGGCAAAAATCCTTCACCATCTGCTCGGTAATATCTTTGTGAAGAGTTAATCTGATATTTCCAGTGATTGATTTATTCATCGCAGCTAAGACATGGCTTGGTTGCATATCAGCTGATTTACATGCTGAACCTGAGTCAACTGCAAAGCCAGCCGATTCCAGTTCAAGGAGTAACCGATCTGCCTCGAGCTTATCTACTGAAAATGAAAGAAACTTAGATATGCCTTCTAAGTTAGATGCGATACTAACTTCATCAATCTCGGAGGAGATATACTCAAAAATGTATTTTTTTAACTTTGCTCTAATATCTACTTGCGATAGGTAAGCGGTGAGTGCGATGGAACTAGCAATTACAAGTGGGATTGAGTAGCTACCTGGAACTCTAGTTAAATCATTATGGGGCAGAGGATTGCGCCACTTATCAGGCTCTTTAATAACAAAAATACCAACACCTGCTGGACCTTGCCAACAGGTGCTATCAAATAAGGCAGTTTGGTAATCAAACTTTGGTAATGAGTCCACTCCACTTGCTGTGCAGTCGGCAAAAATTAACCCAGAGGTTGGGATGTTTGGTTGTAAATTTCCAGTTTCACCATTTGCTACCTGCCAAACTACAACGTCATCTTCTTCAGCTGTGTATGAGGTAATAGCCCCACTTTCATTTACCGATAAGCAGTTAACTTTGCGCCCCATATTTTCTTCATTAGCGGCAACTGCAAAAATTCTTTGTCGATCAATACTGGAATAAAACAAATTGCTATTAGATTTTAGTAACCCAGAAATTCCTAATTTAAACCCAAGATCACTTTCACCTAAGAACTCAATTTCATCAGGGCGAACCTTTAGCGCAGAAGCGAAATTTTCTCTGACCTGTTGGAGTAAAATTGCAAGCTCTCTTGAATTGGCATTTAACTTATTTGGATCAGCCCAACCCTTAGCAAATGATTGATTTAATTGGGCCATTGCGGCAGGGTGTAGCACTCTTTCCTGCTGAAAATCGGCTGTGATGCGAACCACCATCTACCCCCAACCAGCTGCGTATGAGATTGCTAGGGCAGAAGGTTATCCTTAACCCTATGCGTATGGCTCACCGAAAATCTCTACTCCCATTGTTGGCGCTAAGCCCACTGTTGGCCGGATGTGCGCAATCTGAAGTATCTGGGCTTGGTTTTGAAGAGGGAATTACCAGCGTAAATGATCAGTCACTTTCACTTTGGCAAGGTGCTTGGATCACCGCCGGTGTAGTTGGCGTGATTACTTTAATTTTGATTTTGTGGCCGGTCTTTTTTCACCGCAAGAAAGATGAAAGCTTTCCTAAGCAAACCCAGTACAACATTCCAGTTGAGGTTGCCTACACAGTTATCCCATTAATCATCGTGGCTGTACTTTTCTATTTCACTGTTCAGCGTGAATCTAAAATTGTAAAGATCTCACCCGATGCTCAGATCTCACACTTTATTGATGTAGTTGGCTTCCAATGGTCTTGGCAGTTTAAACACCGAAGTGCTGGCGAGTATAAGAGCGCAACCATCACGGGAACTCCTGCGCAGCCACCAACCTTGGTTTTGCCTCAGGGTGAGCGAGTTCGATTTACCTTAGATGCTAATGATGTAGTGCATGGTTTTTGGATTCCTGCATTCATGATTCAGATGCAGAATTTGCCTGGGGTGACAAATCAATTGGAGTTCACCGCCAACAAGTTAGGAACATATCCTGGACGTTGCAACATTTTATGCGGGCGAAACCATGCCCAAATGTTGTTCTCAGTCAAGGTTGTAACTAAAGCTGAGTACCAAAAGTATTTGGAAGATTTAGTCGCCGAAGAGAAAGCAGTAACCTCATGACCACATACGCTCAGCGCCCGGCAATTTCATCCTCTACTGCAGCTCCCGCACCAACCTCAAAGGGGAAGTTGCTGGTTAAGTGGCTTACCTCAACTGATCACAAAACAATTGGTTACCTGTACTTAATAACATCATTTGTCTGGTTTTTAATTGGTGGTCTTCTAGCGCTGCTATTGCGCGGTGAGTTAGCAAGACCTGGAATGCAGTTTTTAAGCAATGAGCAATACAACCAGATCTTTACTATGCACGGCACCATTATGTTGCTTATGTTTGCAACTCCATTATTTGTTGGTTTTGCAAATGTAATTATGCCGCTGCAAATTGGTGCAGCAGATGTTGCCTTTCCAAGATTAAACATGCTCTCTTACTGGCTGTATTTGTTTGGTGGCACCATGGCATTTATTGGGTTTATCACTCCAGGGGGAGCGGCATCCTTTGGATGGACCGCGTACGCACCACTATCAAATGCACAGTACTCGCCAGGAATTGGTGCAGATCTTTGGTTGATGGGATTAGCAATTGGTGGTTTAGGAACGATTTTAGGCGGCGTTAACTTTGTCACCACAATTCTAACGATGCGAGCACCAGGTATGACGATGTTTAGAATGTCGATCTTCTCTTGGAATGTGCTCTTAACATCTATCTTGGTATTGATTGCATTCCCACCCCTTGCAGCAGCTTTCTTAGCCTTGGAATCAGATCGACTCTTTGGTTCACATATATTTGATCCAGCAAATGGTGGGGCTATGTTATGGCAACATCTATTTTGGTTTTTTGGTCACCCTGAGGTTTATATCTTGGCGCTACCATTTTTCGGTATTGCTACTGAGATTTTGCCAGTATTTAGTCGCAAACCAATCTTTGGTTACAAAGGCCTAATTGCGGCAACCATTGCGATTGCCGCCCTTTCTGTTGCGGTGTGGGCTCACCATATGTATGCCAGCGGACAGGTTCTCCTGCCCTTCTTCTCCTTTATGACATTTTTGATTGCAGTACCAACTGGAGTTAAGTTCTTTAACTGGATCGGCACCATGTGGCGCGGATCTGTTACATTCGAAACTCCGATGTTGTTTGTACTTGGTTTCTTAATCACATTCTTATTTGGTGGATTAACCGGTGTTATTTTGGCAAGCCCACCACTTGATTTCGCAGTCTCTGCCTCTTACTTCGTAGTTGCGCACTTTCATTATGTTTTATTTGGAACTGTGGTATTTGCGATGTTTGCTGGTTTTTACTTCTGGTGGCCAAAATTCACCGGCAAAATGCTAGATGAAACCCTGGGCAAGATTCACTTCTGGACATTATTCTTCGGCTTCCATCTGACATTTTTAATTCAGCACTGGCTTGGAATTAAAGGCTTTCCTCGTCGATATGCAGATTATTTAGCCTCTGATGGTTTCACCTTTATGAATATGGTATCCACAGTAGGTTCTGGCTTGCTGGCACTTTCCATGATTCCATTTTTCCTAAATATTTGGCAAGCACGGAATTCACCAATGGTAAACACTGATGATCCATGGGGATATGGCTCATCATTAGAGTGGGCAACATCTTGTCCTCCACCAAGGCATAACTTCACCTCTATTCCAAGAATTCGAAGCGAACGGCCAGCTTTTGATCTGCACTATCCACACATGGCGCAGAAGGAAAATCATTAATGAAAACTAGTTGGGTGTTATTTGTCGGACTGGCAATTTTTTATTTTGTTATGACCGTTATTTACTGGCAGATAGGTGGTGAGCCAGTAGGTATCACTGCGATTTTGCTAAGTGGTGGTTTGTCACTAATCGTTGGTTTTTATCTTTGGTTTACCGCTCGTCGTCTAGGAAATGTTCTGCCAGAGGATAATCTACAAGGTGAGATTGCAGATTCAGCTGGTGAAATTGGTTTCTTCTCACCACACTCTTGGTGGCCACTACCAGTTGCCTTGTCAGCTTGTGCAGTTGGCGTAGGTCTTCTGATTGGTTGGTGGTTGGTTCTAATTGCAATTGGGTCATTGATAATTTCAATCCTTGGTCTAGTTCTACAGTATGAGCGCCCTTCAAACTCACTTCACTAACAATGAAAGAGCGAGCTGAGATGGTAGATACTGGCATTCCGCTTTTCTACAAAGTCCAAATAGAAATCGAATCTTCAGCCAAAAAAATCTTTGATTTTTTATCTGATCCAAATAACCATCTACTTATGGATGGCTCTGGCATGCTTCGGGGAAAGATTAAGGGACCAGATCGCCTATTTTTGGGTGCGAAATTTGGCATGAAAATGCGATATGGAATTCCATACTTTATTACCAATCAAGTTATTGAGTACCAGGAGAACAACGTAATCGCCTGGCAGCATTTACTCCATAACGTTTGGCGGTATGAGATAGAGGAAATATCTGCCAATAAATGCCTTGTGATTGAAAGTTGGGATGGGCGCAGGGCAAAATGGAAGTGGTGGATAGATGATTCTTATAAGTGGGTGCCAAAAGCTATGGCTAAAACATTGGTTAATCTAAAGGGACTAATGAATTCATGAGTTCACCAATTAATACTGACTTCACAATTGATCAATTAGCAAACTCTGCTGTTGAAAACGCTAGAGATTTGATCGCTGAAGCCACGCCAAATCTAAAAAGGTACGACCGAGCCAGTAGAAAAAGATTTACAAGATTATTTAAAGATCCTAACGCAATCTCTGTAACGGTTTCCTTGACCGATGAAGTGATGCGAATATCTTCACCGAGGGATGCGGTTCGAATATTAAGAAAAGCAGCAAGTAATGCCACGGTTGCTGGATTTGGATTATTTAACACAACTGGCTTAAAACTAATTGCTTTGCTGTCAAAACTACTACCTAAACCAGTTTTGTTTGCAGTTCATACTCAGGTCAAGCTTTTATCAAAGGGAATAATTCTGCCTGCTGAAAGTAAACAGCTTTCTAGGCAAATAAAGCGCAGGGCAAAAAAGGGAATTAGATTAAACATAAATGTTTTAGGTGAAGCGGTATTGGGTGAGAAAGAGGCAGCTGAACGGTTTGAACGGGTGCTCGAGATGATGGAACGTGATGAGGTTAATTACGTATCAGTAAAACTCTCATCAGTAGTTAGCCAAATCATCGCCCTGGATAGAGTCGGCACATTAGATCGGGTGAGTGTTAAGTTGCGTGAGATATATCGGAAATCTATAGCAACCAACACTTTTGTTAATTTGGACATGGAGGAGTTTCGTGATCTTCGATTAACCGTTGATGCATTTAAGTTAGTTTTAAATGAAGGAGAGTTTAAGAGTCTTTACGCAGGTTTAGTTTTGCAGGCTTATCTGCCTGAATCCCACGAAGTTTTTGCTGAGTTGGTTGAATGGTCAGTTGCCAGAAATGCGCAGTCGGGGGGAGTAGTAAAGATTAGATTGGTAAAGGGTGCAAATCTTGCAATGGAAAAAGCGGAAGCAGAGCTGCATGGTTGGGCAGCTGCTCCATATCAATCAAAATCAGATGTGGATGCTAGTTATTCAAGATTGTTAGACACAGCCTTGCGCCCGGAAAATGCTAAAGCAGTTAGAATTGGCGTTGCTAGCCACAATCTCTTTCACATTGCATTTGCACTAGAGATTGCAAAAAAGCGGAATGTAATGGAGCAGTTAGATCTGGAGATGCTTGAGGGAATGGCAAATCCTGAGGCGCTGGCAATTGCAAAAAGATCTTTGCGAATCTTGCTCTACGCACCTGTGACCAGAGGAAACGATTTTGCATCCGCTGTTGCCTACTTGGTACGAAGGCTCGATGAAAATACTGCACCAGAAAATTACCTGCGATCCTCATTTGAAATGGGTTCTGATCCAAGTAAGTTTGCTGAGCAATCAGAGAGATTTCTTCAAAGTGTTGCCAGCCGGCATGAGATTTCTACCAAAAGTATTCGTCATAAAACAGTGAAGTTTATGATCGATGAACAATTTGAGAACGCTCCTAATGCTGATCTAACCAAAGATTCATTTGTCTCAAAACTTAATAAGGAAATAAAGAGTGTACTGGAGCAACCTACATACCAAATTCCAATTGTGATAGATGGTAGGGAGATTTTTGATCGAACTTTGATCGATGGAAATGATCCCTCAGATAACGCGCAAGTTTGGTATCAATATGCAGTTGCAAAGAAAAGTGACTTAGGTGTTGCAGTAAGTACTGCAAAAAAGGCATTGTCTGCCTGGGATCAACTAGGAGCGCTGGGTAGAGCTCAAATTTTGAAGGAGTTTGGTCAAATTGCACATTCAGAGATGGAAGAAAGTATTGCGATTATGTCTAGGGATGCGGGGAAAACTGTTGCTGAGGCAGATCCAGAGATCTCAGAGGCTATTGATTTTGCAAACTACTATGCCCTTTCTGCAATTTCATTGAATCTAGAGAAAGAGTCTTCGCCAGTTGGTGTCGTTGTGGTTGTGCCACCATGGAACTTCCCATATGCAATTCCTACTGGTGGTATTTGTGCAGCTTTGGCAGCGGGAAATACTGTCATATTTAAATCAGCGCCCGAAACAGTTGCTACTTCATGGCATCTAGTAAATCAGTTATGGAAAGCTGGAGTTCCAAAGAATGTGCTGCAATTTGTTTCTACTGAAGACAATGATGTAGGTCAGGCATTAATTAGTCATGATGAGATAAACGCTGTTATTTTAACTGGTGGCTATAGCACTGCACTTTTATTCTCTTCTTGGCGAAATGAGTTAAACCTTCTAGCCGAAACTAGTGGTAAAAATGCCATGGTGCTTACTGCCTGCTGCGATATAGATGTGGCGGTAAAAGACTTAGTGCAATCAGCATTTGGACATGCAGGACAAAAATGTTCAGCCGCCTCACTAGCGATCGTGGATAAGAGTATTTATGAGAATCCAATATTTAAAAAGCAATTACTTGATGCTGTGCAATCACTTATAATTGGCGCTGGTTACAACCTTGCTACAACTGTTGGACCAATCATCAAAGAATCAGAGAGCAGTCTGCAAAGGGCTCTGACTACTTTAGATGATGGCGAGGAGTGGCTGTTAAAACCTTCGCAGTTAGATGAGGCTGGATTAATCTGGTCTCCTGGAATTAAATCTGGAGTTAAACCAGGTTCTTGGTCGCACTTAAATGAGTGGTTTGGCCCAGTGCTGGCCATCATGGTTGCACCTGATTTGAAAACGGCGATCAATTGGCAGAATGTAACTGATTTTGGTTTAACTGCTGGTATTCAATCCTTAGATCCAAATGAGTGTGAATATTGGATTGAAAATGTTGAGGCAGGAAATCTATATGTTAATCGTGGCGTCACTGGCGCAATAGTTAATCGACAACCATTTGGTGGTTGGCGGAAAAGCTCGGTAGGTGCCACGGCTAAAGCAGGCGGAGCAAATTATGTAGCGACCTTGCGTAACTGGAATCAGATGAAGCACTTTTTACCGATGAAAGAGGCAGCTAATAAGTGGATTAAATCAACAGGTTGCTTAGCAATTGATCGATCATCACTTCAGGTTGAACAAAATATCCAACGTTATCGAAGGTATAAAAAGGGATTTTTGGTCCGCATAGAAAGCGGGACAAGCAAAGATGAATTAGATTTTCTAGCTTGGATCAAAAAGGATCTAGGAGTGATTACAAGATTAAGTAGTGAAACATTAATCCCAGGATTAGCTAACCTCGTCGTAGAAAGTACTGAGGAATTTGCTCAGCACGCACTGGAGTTTGATCGAGTCAGATGGCTCTCTGCTGAGATACCGCCAGTGTATGAATTGATGAAAAATGGCATCTCATGTGATCGCCGTTCGATAACTTCACGGGGTGATATTGAAATCTCCCGTTGGTTTTTAGAACAAAGTGTCTCGATCACTCAACATCGCTATGGAAATACAAATGCTGGTCCAAAGCCAGAATGTGGTGGATTAAAGTTTTAATAGTTATCGATTGATCAGGGGATCGACAACTGCTGCGATTAGACTTGGTCTACCAGTAATTCGTTCCTCAAAATCTGCCACCACAGTTGCTTTAAAACCTGCATTGACTGCTAGATATCTGATTGGTTCCGGTTCCCATCTACCAATCCTCTGATTTACAAATGGTAAATCTGGAGTTTTTTGGCCATCAATTATTTGGGCCAAAGTTTTTGCAACAAGGTATGAAAGAGTCACACCATCTCCAACATAACCACCAATTGCAGCCTGACCCGTTATTGGGTTGTAATTTATGTAGCTTTGCCATCTTCTAGTTAGGGCAATCGGGCCACCCCAACGGTATTCGAAATTAACTGACTGTAATTGAGGAAACCACTTAACAGCTCGTTTTTCTAGGGCAGAGTGCATACGAACATCTGTCTCACTGCGCTCTGAAAGATGTGAGAACAATTTATATCTTGATCCACGGCCACCAATAGCCAATCGGTTATCGCCGGTGATTTGAGCATATGTTATTAAGTTGCATGCTTCTTGAAAGGTTGCCCTTTGTGAATTTCGTATCTGAGTTAATATTTCACTGGACAATCGTTCAGTTGCGATCATTAGTGAATATATTGGTATTTGTTGATTAGCAATCCATTTCCTTGCCGTAAAAGCTTCGGTGGCCCGAATTGAGATTTGGCACCCAATTCTGTGACCATTTACTAGGAGAGATTTATCTGAAATCTCTTCAACCTTTGATTCCTCAAAAATCTTTACCCCAATACTTTCTAGATACTTTGCTAATGATTGTGTTAAGTTAAAAGGATTTAAGGCTGCACAATGCGGTGTGTAAATGCCACCTTTGATGTTTGCCACGTTAAGAAGCTCACTTGCCTGATCTTTAGTCAAAAACTTATGCTCATCATCGATCTCTGAAGAAATTCGAGTTAGTTGAGCTTTGTTCGTGGCAAAAACTAATGCACCACCCTTTGCATACTCAATTTGCCAGGCGTTTGATTTCGCAATTTGGCCAATCTCATCGATTGACTCAATGAGACTTTTACGTAGATTTTTATAGGTTTGAACGCCATGCTCTTTTATGAGTCTGGAGTTTGAGGTTGGGTACTCCGCTGATGCCCAGCCACCATTACGCCCACTAGCGCCATAGCCAACATACTTTTGTTCAAAGATTGCAATTTTTAGTGATGGTTGTAGTTGCTTAAGATGATAAGCACTCCATAAGCCACTAAAACCGCCCCCAATTATTGCTACATCAAATGAGTTTGCTGCTTTAACGCAATCACGCGCCGTGATACTGCCTTGATTGCGCCACAAAGATCTGTTCATATTCTAATTGTAGTTACTGCGCTTTAATTTCCAAGATGCGGGCCTAATAAGGAAGCTAGATAAATTAAAACTGGCCCCACAATTGCTCGAGTGGGGCTAGTTTTTTATTAATACTAGTGGTGACCGCTCTCAATCTCTTTAATCTCAGATGCAGTTGGTTTAGCTATGTTTTCAGCATTTGCTGCGCTAAATCTTGCTTGTAGTTTTGCTTTAAAGCCCTTTGGATTTAAAACGCCTTGATTATCCTCAACTACCAATGCAATTGCTTTTGGTTGCTCATGTTGAGTTAAGGCGTACTTCTTCTCTGGCGATAACTCCTCGTGAACCTCAATGTACTCACCATGAGGCAGCATCACTAGTCGACCAGTCTCCTTGCCATGAAGCACAGCTTCACGATCTGCTCGTTGCAGAGAAAGACAGATGCGCTTGGTAATTACAAATGCCAATGGCGGCAGCACGATGATTCCGATTCGAGAGAACCACATGATCTGATTAATTGTTAGATCAAAGTGGGTGGCAATCAAATCATTTCCACCATTAATTAAAGCTACGATCATAAAGGTTAATGACATAACTCCTAATGCAGTTCTATTTGGCACATTTCGTGGTCGATCCAAGATGTGGTGTTCGCGCTTATCACCAGTCATCCAGCTTTCAATAAATGGATAGAGCGCCATACCAGTAAAGATAATTCCTGGAATTATCAATCCTGGTAACAAGATATTCCACGAGACGGTGTAACCAAATAGATATGTTTCAAGAGGCGGCGCCATTCGAACCAAACCATCTAGCCAACCCATATACCAATCTGGTTGCGAGCCCGCCGAAATTTGTCCTGGCGTATATGGTCCATAGAGCCAAATTGGATTTATCGATGCCACAGCTCCTAAGAAGGCAGTAATTCCAAATACGATAAAGAAGAAACCACCTGCCTTTGCCATATAGACAGGCATCAATGGGTAGCCAACTACATTTTTCTCAGTTCGACCAGGTCCTGGGTACTGAGTGTGCTTCTGGTACCAAACCAACATTAAGTGCACAGTTATTAATGCTAGGAAAATTCCTGGAATCAATAGGACGTGGACAATATAAATACGTGGAATAAATACATAACCTGGGAATGCGCCACCAAATGCGAAGAATGAGAGGTAGGTACCAACTACTGGAATAGATTGAATAATGGCATGAGCAATTCTTACGCCAGTTCCTGATAACAAATCATCTGGCAGTGAGTAACCAAGGAAGCCTTCAACAATTCCAAGTGTTAAAAGAGCAATACCTAAAATCCAGTTGAACTCACGTGGCTTGCGAAACGCGCCAGTAAAGAAAACTCTCATTAAGTGAACCACAATTGCGGCCATAAAGATCAACGCTGCCCAGTGATGGATTTGTCTCATCAATAAGCCACCTCGGATATCAAAGGAGATATGAAGAGCCGAGGCGTATGCCGCGCTCATCTCAACATCCTTTAATGGTTGATAACTTCCTTTATAGGTGACATGTTGCATCGATGGATCAAACCAAAAGCTTAAAAAGGTTCCAGAAAGAAGAAGAATTACAAAAGAGTAAAGAGCAATCTCTCCCAACATAAATGACCAGTGATCTGGGAATACCTTTTGTAGATTTTTCCTCATCCACTTGGCAGCTCCAGTGCGCTCATCTACATAATTAGCAACCGTTCCAGCCACTCTCTCACGTGCGGTCATGATTTCCTCTCCCAGAAGCTAGGCCCTACTGCCTCAGAAAATGGTTGTTTAGCAATTAAATACCCTTCACTATCTACAGTGATGGCAAGTTGTGGTAACGGGCGAGCTGATGGACCAAATATCACTTTGGCAGCCCTGGTTACATCAAAGGTTGATTGGTGACATGGGCACAGTAGATGTTTTGTGGTTTGTTCATACAAAGCAACAGCGCATCCCATATGAGAGCAAATCTTTGAAAAGGCGATAATTCCCTCATGTGTCCAAGATAATCTCTCTGGGTCTAATTGGAATTCAGATGGGCGAATTCTAATTAACAAGACTGCATCCTTAGCAATATCTTCTAAGGTGCGCTTTTTACCAGGCGCTAGCGCTGGCATAACTTGAGCAACACCGCCAACCTCTAAATCACTTGGTTTAATTGGACGATCACCTGGATCAGTTAGCAACCTCGTGCCAGTTGCCCAGTTCGTTTCATTTAAAAAATTGCCTGGAAGTGGCCCTAAGTCGCGAAGTAAAATTACAGCGGGCAACCCAGCAAGACCGGCTGCAGCAGCAAGTGTGCGCTTTATTAGTGGACGCCTTCCAAGGCCTGCACTAGCAGCGCCCTCTTTAGCAGTAGCTACTAAATCTTTTCGATCGCCCTCTTCAGATTTCATCTCGTGGCGATAAGCAATCACCTCTTGATCTGGCATCAATGTTTTAGCCCAATGAACTGCGCCAAAACCAATAAACAACAAGCTGGCAGCCATACCAATGCCAATTCCTAATTGATGGGCATTAGTTGTTCCCATGATTGGTAGGAAGATAAAAACATCATCTTTAATAAAAAAGAAGGAATAAATGAACAACAAGGTGCCAGCGGCAGAGAGTGAGAATAAAACTGCTACTTGTCGCTCAGCTCTTTTAGCCGCGATTGGATCGGTATCTGCTTTTCGGTGGACATGTTCAGGCAATCCTGGATCTGCTAATGGTTCTAACTCTTTAGACATTTGCCTACCTTGCCTTCGCAGTTAACCAGACAGCAATTGCAATTAACAAACCAAGTCCAAATGTCCAAACTAATAAACCCTCTGTTACCGGACCTACACGACCAAGGGGAGCACCACCTAGATTTGGCTCATTTTCTGCGGCCTTAATCCATTTAATAATTGAAAGCTTCTCTTGCGGGGTAATGATCTTGTCGGAGAAAACAGGCATCGCCTGCGGGCCAGTTATCATCGCTTCATAAATATGTTTTGCTTCAACGCCCATCACAGATGGTGCGTATTTACCTTGCGTTAATGCACCACCTTGGCCAGCAAAGTTATGACACATTGCGCAGTTATTTCTAAACAACTCACCACCATCAGCGGTGTTGCCATCTCGCTCCCACTTAATCTCCTCATTTGTGTAAGCACGAGGCCCTGGTGCTAAGGATGCAACATAGGCAGCAAGGGCTGCTACCTCCTCCTCGTTATAGACGGGAGCCTTTCGCATTGCTTGTTGACTCATATCCTGCATCGGCATACGACCAGTTGCCACCTGAAAATCAACGGAGGCAGCGCCAACTCCAATTAAAGATGGACCGACTGCAGCGCCCTCACCATTTAACCCGTGACAGGAGGAGCAACCCTTTAAAAATATTTGCTGGCCCTCTGCAATTAAGGTAGAACGAGCTGCAGCATCCACGGTCGTTGGTGCTTCTGTCGCACTAGCAACTGAGAAGGTTAAGCCAACTCCAAAGAGTGCGAACAACAATAACAATGGGGTAGCAAACTTGTGCCTACGGTATTTGGATATAAATTTCATAATTATTTAATCAGGTAGATTGCAGCAAACAATGCGATCCAGACGATATCGACAAAGTGCCAGTAGTAGGAGACCACAATCGCTGTGGTTGCTTGAGAGTGACCAAATTTTTGCGCCCTAAATACTCTGATAAGAACAATTAAGAAAGCGATCAAGCCACCAGTAACATGCAAGCCATGAAATCCTGTAGTCATGTAAAAAACTGAGCCATAAGCATTTGATGCCAAGGTTAAATTCTCACTTACTAATACTGCGTACTCATAAACTTGACCGGCAATGAAAAAGGCGCCCATTAGAAATGTTAAGGAAAACCATTCTCGCATTCCCCATTGACTTATCTGCCACAAACTTCCAGTTCGTTTTGCTTGAAAACGCTCTGCTGCAAAGACGCCGTATTGGCAGGTGACTGAGGAGAGCACCAAGATTGTTGTGTTGGTGGCAGCAAAGGGGATACTTAATAATCCAGTTGACTCCGCCCAAATTGTTGGTCCCTGCACCGCACGGGTAGTGAAGTACATAGCGAAAAGTGCGGCAAAAAACATTAACTCTGATGAGAGCCAGACAATGGTGCCAACTGCAACCAGGTTAGGACGATTGGTCTTAACTGCTGGGCTGGCATAGGTGGTCATAGGGCTGATTATTCCCGAAATAGGCAGGAATAGCCTCATTTAGGGATGGGGTACTAGCCCTACTATCTGGTGAATCTGATCACCTAACCGGTTGAAAAGTGATGGCCGACTTATATATCGGGCTAGGTAGGATTACCGATATGCAAAAGTTGGTATTGGCCCTTTATTCAGATGATTCATCAGTTCGTAGCTCTGTTATCGCAGCCCTTGGCAAACAGTTGGATAAAGATTTGCCAATCCATGAAATTAAAGAGTTTGCTACCGCTGCTGCGCTTCGTCTTTATGTAGATAGTAAGAAACAGGTTGATCTTTTCATTTTGGACGCTGAGGCAGTTCCAGAAGGTGGCATGGGTGTATGCCGGCAATTAAAGGATGAGGTTTTTAATTGTCCTCCAGTATTACTAATAACCGCACGAAGTTCAGATAATTGGCTAGCTACTTGGTCAAAAGCTGAGGCAACTGTGATGCATCCAATTGATCCATTTACCATTGCGGCTAAGTGTGCTGGACTATTCAAGTCTAATTCTGCTCTCACAAAATAACAAAGCGGCACTAATGCAGTGGGATCAAATCTTTGCCGCGCTCGCAGACAAAAAAGATTTATCCAGCGACCAAATTAAATGGGGAATGGGACAGATTTTAGAAGGCGTAGCAAATAATGAAGATATCAAAGCTTTTCTGACAGGATTAAAATCAAAAGGTGAAACTGCCGAAGAAGTAGAAGCATTAATATCTCAAATGTACAAGTACTGTACGCCAATTAATGTTTTAGAACGTTGCGTAGAGACAAGCTACGCAAAAGGAAATATCGCAAGCACAATTGATATTTCAGTGCTTGCTGCGATTATTACCAATGCTGCGGGAGCTCGTGTAGTAGCGCATGGTGATCATGTAGCAACATCAAATTCAGGATCTGCAGATCAGATTGAAGCGCTTGGAGTAAGAATTGATTTGACTAGCAAAGAGGTTGAGCAGACCGTTCACAAAATTGGAATTGGATTTTGTTTTTCGCCAATTTATCACGCATCTATGAAGTACACAGTCACAGCACGTCAGGAGCTAGGTGCACCAACAATTTTTGATATTTTGGGAGTGCTTGCCAACCCAGTAAAACCGATTGCGGTAGCCATTGGAGTAGCACAAGCCGAATTACTGCCACTAATCGTAAAGGTTTTACTTGATCAAGGCAGAGAGGGATTCATTTTTCAGACTGATCACGGATTGGATGCAGTATCGAGCTCTACCCAGACCACGATCGTTCAGATTAATGGTGGCGAGTTCAAAACAGAAATTTTCTATCCAGCAGACATTGGAATGGCAACTGCTGCATTGACCGCGTTACCAGGTGAAGATACACATTTCAACGCACCCATGGTCAAACAAATGTTGGCAGGTATAGAAACTCCGATTCGAGATGCAGTAATTTTAAATGCGGCATTGGCAATCGCTGCGTTTAAAGGGGATTTTGCGCTACCGCTTCAAACTCAAATTGCGAATGCACTAGTTCTCGCCAATCGAGCAATTGATTCTGGTGCGGCGGTATCTGCACTCAATAGATGGATTGATCTAAGCAATACGATTGCCGAAACTAGATAGAGGTTATTCCCCAATAATTTTTTCGTTGGATTTGGGCGGCTGTTTTTGAGAACTCAAATAGATCCTCAACTGTAAAAATATGCATGGATCCTAATTTTTCAAACAATCCATATAGTATTTCTGTGGTTGCTCTTGCATCATCTAACGCACGATGAGTAGGTTCGGTACTTGTTCCAAAATAGGTTGCTAAAGTTGAAAGTTTGCAATTTGGCACATCTTCCTTTGTCAAAAGCTGTCTAGCCAAAGTGACCGTGTCCAGTATTTTGTAATTTGGCCAGGTAAAATCCAAATTTCTAGCGGCACTTTTCAAAAAACTCAAATCAAAGGGAGCGTTGTGTGCGACTAAAACTGATTCTTCATGATTGCCAGCAAAATCCAAAAATTCTGGAAATATCGCATCAATAATTGGAGCATCAGCCAACATTAAGTCAGTGATGCCAGTCATATCAGTTATGTACTCTGGAATAGGAATTAATGGGTTTACAAAAGATGTAAATTCGCTAATTCGCTCACCACCTCGAACTTTCACTGCTCCGATTTCAGTAATCGCTGAGCCTTTTT
>B570J14230_10000364_pt1 | contig 17635 bp, 11 predicted proteins | sample LakMenepilimnion_3_FD_14230 | JGI IMG/M metagenome (IMG submission 14230) | reverse complement strand
TGGTACAGATGGAACTTCAGGTTCTAATGGTACTGACGGAACTAGTGGTTCATCAGGAACTTCAGGTTCTAACGGTACAGATGGTACTTCAGGTTCTAACGGAACTGACGGAACATCAGGTTCTTCAGGAACTTCAGGATCGAATGGTACAGACGGTACTTCAGGTTCTAGCGGAACAGATGGAACATCAGGTTCATCAGGAACAAGTGGATCGAATGGTACAGATGGAACTTCAGGTTCTAACGGTACAGATGGTACTTCAGGTTCTAACGGAACTGACGGAACATCAGGATCTAACGGTACAGATGGTACTAGTGGTAGTGATGGTACTTCAGGAACTTCTGGTATTAGTGGTGTTAATGGAACAAGTGGAACATCAGGATCTTCGGGAACATCGGGTTCATCAGGATCTTCGGGAACATCGGGTTCATCAGGATCTTCGGGAACATCAGGTTCATCAGGATCTTCAGGAACGAGTGGTAGTAATGGTACAGACGGAACATCAGGTTCTTCAGGAACATCAGGTTCTTCAGGAACATCTGGTTCAAGCGGTTCATCAGGAACATCAGGATCAAATGGAACAGACGGTTCATCAGGATCTTCAGGAACATCAGGAAGCTCAGGATCTTCAGGAACATCAGGATCCAATGGTACCGATGGTACCTCAGGTTCTTCAGGAACATCAGGATCTTCAGGAACATCTGGAAGTTCAGGTTCAAATGGTACAGACGGTACCTCAGGATCTTCAGGAACATCTGGAAGCTCAGGATCAAGTGGAACATCAGGTAGTTCAGGATCAAGTGGAACATCAGGTTCGAATGGTACCGATGGAACATCTGGTTCATCAGGTACAAGCGGTAGCTCAGGTTCATCAGGAACATCAGGTTCATCAGGAACATCAGGAAGTTCAGGTTCTTCAGGAACATCAGGAAGTTCAGGATCTTCAGGAACATCAGGATCTAACGGTACTGATGGAACATCGGGTTCATCAGGAACATCTGGTAGTTCAGGATCGAGTGGAACATCAGGTTCAAGTGGAACAAGTGGAAGCTCAGGTTCTTCAGGAACATCTGGAAGCTCAGGATCTTCAGGAACTTCAGGATCTAACGGAACAGACGGAACATCTGGTTCTTCAGGAACGTCAGGTAGTTCAGGTTCAAGTGGAACATCAGGTTCAAGTGGAACAAGCGGAAGTTCTGGGTCTTCAGGTACAAGTGGTAGCTCAGGATCTTCAGGAACTTCAGGATCCAACGGAACAGACGGAACATCTGGTTCTTCAGGAACGTCAGGTAGTTCTGGATCAAGTGGAACGTCAGGATCTTCAGGAACATCTGGTTCAAGTGGTTCATCAGGAACAAGTGGTAGCTCAGGTTCTTCAGGAACAAGTGGTAGTTCAGGTTCTTCAGGAACTAGTGGGTCTAATGGTACAGACGGAACATCAGGAACTAATGGTTCTTCAGGAACAAGTGGTTCTTCAGGAACAAGTGGTAGTTCAGGATCTTCAGGAACAAGTGGAAGTTCAGGATCTTCAGGAACATCTGGATCAAGTGGTTCTTCAGGAACATCTGGATCAAGTGGAACCTCAGGTTCATCAGGAACAAGTGGAAGTTCAGGTTCTTCGGGAACATCTGGATCAAGCGGTTCTTCAGGAACGAGTGGTAGTTCAGGTTCTTCAGGAACATCTGGTTCAAGCGGAACGTCAGGAAGTTCAGGTTCTTCGGGAACCTCTGGTACCAATGGTTCATCAGGAACAAGTGGTAGTTCAGGAACAAGTGGAAGTTCAGGTTCTTCAGGGACAAGTGGTAGCTCAGGATCTTCAGGAACTTCAGGATCCAACGGAACAGACGGAACATCTGGTTCTTCAGGAACTTCAGGTAGTTCTGGATCAAGTGGAACGTCAGGATCTTCAGGAACATCTGGTTCAAGTGGTTCATCAGGAACAAGTGGTAGTTCAGGGTCTTCAGGAACAAGTGGAAGCTCAGGTTCATCAGGAACTAGTGGGTCTAATGGTACAGACGGAACATCAGGAACTAATGGTTCTTCAGGAACAAGTGGTTCTTCAGGAACAAGTGGTAGTTCAGGATCTTCAGGAACAAGTGGTAGTTCAGGTTCATCAGGAACAAGTGGTAGTTCAGGTTCATCAGGAACAAGTGGAAGCTCAGGTTCATCAGGAACTAGTGGAAGCTCGGGTTCATCAGGAACAAGTGGAAGTTCAGGAACATCTGGATCAAGTGGAACATCTGGATCAAGTGGTTCTTCAGGAACATCTGGATCAAGTGGTAGTTCAGGAACAAGTGGTTCAAATGGTACAAACGGAACATCAGGAACTAATGGTTCTTCAGGAACAAGTGGTTCTTCAGGAACATCTGGATCAAGTGGTTCATCAGGAACAAGTGGAAGTTCGGGATCTTCAGGGACATCTGGATCAAGCGGTTCTTCAGGAACATCTGGATCGAGTGGTTCATCAGGAACATCTGGATCAAGTGGAACCTCAGGTTCATCAGGAACAAGTGGAAGTTCGGGATCTTCGGGAACATCTGGATCAAGCGGTTCTTCGGGAACATCTGGATCAAGCGGTTCTTCAGGAACTTCAGGTTCTTCAGGAACTTCAGGAACAAACGGTAGTTCAGGAACATCAGGTTCGAGTGGAACATCTGGATCAAGCGGTTCTTCAGGAACAAGTGGTAGTTCAGGTTCTTCAGGGACATCTGGTTCGAGCGGAACGTCAGGAAGTTCAGGTTCTTCAGGAACTTCAGGAACAAACGGTAGTTCAGGAACATCTGGATCAAGTGGAACATCTGGATCAAGTGGTTCTTCAGGAACATCTGGATCAAGTGGTAGTTCAGGAACAAGTGGTTCAAATGGTACAAACGGAACATCAGGAACTAATGGTTCTTCAGGAACTAGTGGATCTTCAGGAACATCAGGTAGTTCAGGATCTTCAGGAACATCAGGTAGTTCAGGATCTTCAGGGACATCAGGTAGTTCAGGATCAAGTGGAACATCTGGTTCAAGTGGAACATCAGGAACAAACGGTAGTTCAGGAACATCGGGTTCAAGTGGAACTTCTGGTTCTAGTGGGTCATCAGGAACTAGCGGAAGCTCAGGTTCAAGTGGAACATCAGGATCTTCAGGAACATCAGGATCGGCAACAATCAACAATAACGCTGATAATAGAGTAATAACAGGAAGCAACTCAGCAGGTACCTTAAATGGTGAAGCTGGAATGACTTACGATGGTTCAACATTAAATGTTACAGGAGCAACTAATATCACAGGAGCATTAACTGCGGCATCAAAATCATTCGATATCCCTCACCCAACAAAAGAAGGATATAGATTAAGATATGGTGTATTGGAAGGACCAGAACATGGTGTTTATTTCAGAGGTATTACAACTTCAAAAACCATTGAATTACCTGATTATTGGACTAACTTAGTACATGAAGGTAGTTTCACAGTTCAGTTCACTCCAATAGGTGATACAACAACTCACTACTTAGTTAAAGTTGAAAACAATGTTGTTCATTTGGATTCTGAAACAGGTATAATAAATGCATGTTTCTTAGTACAAGCAGAACGTAAGGACGTAGATAAAGTAATACTTGAATACGTAATATAATAAAGATAAGAAGGGGAAGTTTATCTTCCCCTTCATTTCTTAACAAACCAAATATTAATGGCAAACGAATTTATTGTAAGGAAAGGGATTAAATCGCTTGGTGGTGTGACATTTCCGTATACAGGGGTTACTGACAATTGTACTATTGGTTCTAATGAGTATTTAATAAATGCGCCTTCAGGAACGTTTACTATCACATTACCAACAGCGGTAGGTGTAAGTGGTAAACAATATATTATCAAGAATAGCGGTAATGGTGTTGTAACACTTAATACGCTAAGTTCTCAAACTATTGACGTAAGTACATCACTTACTCTAACTCAAAATGACACTGTTGAAGTTATCAGTGATGGTTCAAATTGGAAGATAGTATCTGGAGTAGGTGACATCGTTGTTGAAGGATCTACCAAATCGGGATATGTTACAAATACATTCTTTACAGGGACACCGTTGACTTATACTGTTACATTATCTCCTGCCTACCCTGATGCGGGTTATTCAGTTGTGGTTACAGGAGGAGACGCAAGATCATGGACAGTTGAGAATGTTGTTGCAGGAGGGTTTAAAATTAATTCCAACAGTAATACACCATTAACTGGTGATGTTTATTGGATTGCTAGTCTTATTTAAATGTCATTTAATTAATGTCGATACTATTAAACGGAAAATCACTATTACAGGGTAAGGCCAAAGCAGTTATAAGCTTAGGTTTAGTGCCGCCAACACCTACACCGACAGTTACTCCAACACTTACTCAAACACCCACAGTCACACCAACTCCAAGTGCCACCATTGGATTAACTCCAACTCCAACAACAACTGCAAATGTTCTCTCACAATTAACTGTTTCTTCTGAAGATAATCCATCATTACTATGTCAAGATATTGGGACTGAGGTAGGTGTATTTTATAATGGAAACATTGGTTTACCTTCTGCACTATTGTATTTTAATCCAGAACTTACATTTCCATATGACCCAAGTTTATTTGGGATTTATATTAAGTTATTCTTTGATGGTGTATACAATATATGTACTATGAGTGGGAATAGTATTCAAAGTTTCACACCTTGCCCTACACCAACACCTACACCAACACCTACAACAACACCTACACCAACATCTACAACAACACCGACAGCAACAGTAGGTTCAAGTCCTGTACCAACACAATCTCCTACGACAACACCAAGTAATACCGTAACTCAGACACAAACACCAACACCTTCTATAACGGCATCTCAAACACAAACGCCAACTAATACTGAAACTCAAACACAAACGCCAACACCTTCGATAACTGCAAGTCAAACACCGACACCTGCTCTCACACAAACACCAAGTAATACTGTAACTCAGACACAAACACCAAGTAATACTGTAACTCAGACACAAACACCAACGCCTTCAATAACAGCAAGCCAAACACAAACACCAACGCCTTCAATAACAGCAAGCCAAACACAAACACCAACCCAAACGCAAACTTCTACACCAAGTACAACAACAACATTGACAGCAACTCAAACACAAACACCTACACCATCAATAACAGCGAGCCAAACACAAACACCAACACCTTCAATAACGGCAAGTCAGACACAAACTCCAAGTAATACTGTAACCCAAACACAAACACCTACACCATCAATAACAGCTAGTCAGACACAAACACCTACACCATCAATAACAGCAAGTCAGACACAAACACCAACTCCAAGTATTACTGCAAGCCAAACACAAACACCTACGCCTTCAATAACAGCAAGCCAAACACAAACACCTACACACACACAAACTCCAAGTAATACTGCGACTCAGACCCAAACACCTACACAAACACAAACTCCAAGTAACACTGTGACTCAGACACAAACACCTACACAAACACAAACTCCAAGTAACACTGCAACCCAAACCCAAACACCAACTCCAAGTATTACTGCAAGTCAGACACAAACTCCAACTCCAAGTACAACAACAACATTGACTGCGACTCAGACACAAACTCCAACACCTTCGATAACTGCGAGCCAAACACCAACACAAACTCCTACACAAACTCCTACACAAACAGGAACCGCTACAGTAACACCTTCACCAACTGCGGCTTGTTACTTCTTTGTAGTTTCTGCGGATGATGGAACGGGTGATAGAAATGCTTATGACTTCGATTATGTAAATTGTGCTGGAGATACTATTAATAGTTCTGTAGTTAATACTACAAGTAAAACTGTATGTGCTAAACCAGGGTCAATAACTTCAGCAAGTCCATACATAACTGTTGGAGACCAAGGGGCTGCTTGTGGAGGTGAACCAACACCAACGCAAACTCAAACTCCAACGAAAACACCAACGCCAACAACAACACCGACTAACACACCTTTATTATCTTGTGTTTCATGTAGTGGAACAGGATGGGAACCTTATAGCTCAACACAATGTGTGAGAATTTCAACAGGACCTGCAACCCCACCAGCATTCACTATATCATTAAACCCAATTGCTTTCACAGATTATTCTGATTTTGGTACAAGATTCTATGATACAGGATTTGCTTACGATGGGACGGGTACGATTCTACAGACAAATACAACGAATGTTGTGTGGAGAAAAACACCAGGTTTACTTAATGGACCATTAAATAGAAGTGGTGTATCAGGTTCAACTGTTCAAACCTTTATTTGGTATGGATTCTCAGCATGTTTAACAGGTATAACTACATCTAAGACATATTATGTTGGTATTGCGGCCGATAATGAATATAGACTTGTATTAGATGGACAAGAAATATTGAATACATATACACCAACAACATCAGGAAGTACAAATACCTTTAGATATTGGAACGTATATCCTGTACAAATGGATGCTGGTAACCATAGTTTAGAAGTATATGGTATGAATGATCCAGGAGCAGGATTGAATCCTCATGGGTTTGGTATGGAAATATATGATAATACTTTAAGTCAATTAACAGCTGCAACATCAGTAAATAACTTAAACATTGTTTGGTCAAGTAGTGGACGTACAACCGCTGAGATTGTTCAAAACAATGCGGGGTATTATTTATCTTCAGGATATACATGTCCTTATCCTGCCGTTTATTCAGTATGTAGTGGAAACTGTGTAACATATGAATATTGTTATGCACCTGGAATAAGTCCTACACCAACTAGAAGTGCAACACCTACACCAACAGCGTCAGTAACACCATCACAAACTCAAACAGGAACCCCAACTCAAACACAAACGCCAACAGGAACTCAAACACCAACACCAGAAGCAACCCCAACCCCAACATCAACACCTGCATCTAGTACTAATGTTTATTTCAATTTATGTGGTTCTGGTCAAGCAGATGGTGGTGGTTTTATAGAAGTTACAGCAAGAGCGGTTGATGGTTCAGGAAATACAATTACCGTTGACACAAATGTAACCTTACAATTTCAATGGGTCGGAGATTTATCAAGTACAATTACAGGTAATATAACAATTTTCTCAGGTTTTAGTTGTAATAGTAACTCTTACCTTGGAGCTAACATTGGTGAAAATGTTTCAACTTTTGACTTCAATGGTGGTCCTTCTCCGGCTAGTTCTTCAACACAAAATTACTACAATAATTTCACCCAAACCGGTGGTAGTTGCATACAGGGATGTTAAAAATAAAAAAAATAAATTATGATCAAATATTATCTTAGAAACGATGGAGTTTACGCTAAAGTAGACGAGAACAACCAAACAATAACGAACGTTATGAATTTGAGTGATAAAAAACTATTAGCTCATTTCACGGATCCTGCGTATTACAAAATGATCGTTGAAACACAAATAAGTGGATGGGAAGTTTCTGACGAATCTGCTTATGAAACAAATAAGACTCAGGTTGTTAGTGGTTTGAGTGGGATATAATGATTGAACAGATATTTATTAATTAAACAAATAATGGGACACGTATTTGATACCAACGACATAAGGACCACAGGAATGACTGTGGAAGGTAGAACCGTTCTCTCGGGTAACACTGGAGCACCGATTCTTGTTGTCACAGGTACATCAGGAACTAATTTTCAAGTAATAGAAGATCCTGAATCAGATTTACTTTGGAGTCTATCAGCTTCGACTGGAGCTGTTTTTGAAGTTTATACTGATAGGGTTGAATCTTCAGTCCCAATTAATTCAAGCGGTAATACTATTGTCTCAGGAAACCAAACAATTACTGGAACTTTAGTGGCTGAATCTAAATCATTTGATATTCCACATCCAACAAAAGAAGGATATAGATTGAGATATGGTGTATTAGAAGGGCCAGAGCACGGAGTTTACTTTAGAGGTAAAAATACAGATGGATTTATCAAATTACCTGAATATTGGAAAGGACTTGTGCATGAGGATTCAATTACCGTTCACTTAACGCCCATCAAAGAAGGAACGACTCATTTCGTCGTTGATGTTAGAGATAACGAAATCGAAATTGACTCTGTCAACGGTTACATTAACACCTACTTTATAGTGCATGCTGAACGTAAAGACGTTGAAAAAGTTTTACACGAATATAAAATAGATTAATTTCTATTATCGATGTAAACAATTACTTGGTAGTAGTACTCAAGAAAATGTTCATTCCATAAATCCCACTTAATATCGACACCGTCAACTGAATATACTTTGGTATTAGGAAATAACCGAAGATAAGTGTCCCTGAATAATTTGAATTTTTCTTTCGATTCTTTAGACTCAAGATGCCATTCACCCGCAATTTTTTTAACATTATCTTTGATCCAAAAAAAGTTTTCATTATTAAAAATACAATACTCACCACCCTCACAATCAGTCTTTAAGAAGTCTATTTTAGTAATGTTGTGTTCTTTCAATATGTTATGAAAGGTTGTTGCCTTTGCAATTTTAGAACCCTCATCAACACCGAAAAGATTAAATTCAAACTCACCTTCTTCATTGGCGATACCTTTATTAATACAAGTCACAGGACCATTTTTTGTATTTTCTCTTAATGTGTCAATTTCCTCAGGACTTGGTTCTATACAATAAACATGTTTAGGTTTTTTATCTAATATTGAATATGTGAAGGGACCAACACTAGATCCAAAATCCATCACAATATCTCCTTCCTCCACCTCGAAGAACTTTTCATAAATTCGTTCCTCAAAAATTTCTTTTGTTATTGCATCTTTATGCCACTGACCGAATGGTTTGGTGATATCACCGCTCGATAATGTTCTATTAGTTTCTTTATCCATCCAACCCCATTTAAAATTTGATATGTCCATTTTTTTTTTGTTTTAATTTGATTTTATCTCGAAGAAATCAGAAACGACCATCATCGTTTGTTTATAAAATTCATCGTTCAATTTTCTACTTTCTTTTAACATTCCTTTGGCACTACTTATATTTTCAATTTTTTCTGAGTAGTCTGATTCATCACAGATCGTTACTCTGTGTTTCATATTCATGATTTTAGAATTTACTATTTCAGATGTTTTAAAATACATCACTTCTTTTTCTAAAAGTTGAGACCAATATACTCCGTGATAAGTTGATGATATTATTTTTGAGTTTGATCCCAAAAAATCTACAATTTCTTGAATTGATGATTGGTTGTTAATTTTAGGGGATCCCTTGATATCAATCATATGTCTCGGATGTTCTATGACACCGATTGAATTTTTTGTTTCGTATTGTTTGTCAAATAAGATATGTTTACAAGAGACACAAGGAAGATAGTTAATATTCAAACCGTTGACAATATCTCTAATACCTGCTAACAAAACGTTAGGGTGAAATAAAATATCGTATGAAGGAGTTTTGAAGGTATTACTACCCACACCCCAAAATATGACCTTATTATTCATTACCAAATATTCGGTAGTCCTTTGGAGAAAATCGTCTTGAGTAGTTAATAGACCTCCTCCACCAATGATAATCAAACGGTCTTTTAATAATAGATGAGAATATTTCTCATTACCGTTGACAGCTTCCCAAAAATCCATAAAGTGGATGTGATTAATTTTATAACCATCAAAATTATAATATTTGATAGGGGTACACCAAAAATCACCAGCGTTACCGTTAAAATTTACGTTTGTAAAAAATATTTCCTTCATTATAATCTATTTGATATTTTTTCGAAAACTTGTAATGGGGTAATAGATCTTTGACAAATGTGTTGTTTTTTTGTTCCTTCGTAAACTGGACACCAATTCCAATTACCTGGGTCGAATGTGAATACTTCATCATTCCAACAGAAAATACATGTATTGTCGTTATAAATTTTTGTGCAGTTCGTAGTGAATTCATGATTCGGTCTTGCAAATCCATTAATCATATATGTGTGATTACCTAATGACCAATTGAACCACGATAATCCTGACCCTAATCCGATAAATGCTTTAGCATGATACAAGTAGTTTGCTGCTTGATCTAATTTTCCTGTAACATTAATTGTACCATCGATATGGAAAGGTTTTTGAGTTAATGTTACAACTTCATATCCGATGTCTTTAATCATTTTCGATAAAGTCACCCAATGATTATAATCCCACTCCTTACAACCTGAGGTTGCGTTCGGTCCAAATACAACATATGGTTTTTCTAAAGGAGGCGTCCCTTTTTCAAAATTCAATCCAAACCTAAGTTCCTTGAATTCCAATCCTAAAATATCTGTTGCTGCTTGTTGTAAAGGGATTAAATTTACTTGATTTGGGTTTTTTTCGTGATCGCTCCATTTTCCATTTTTTTTGAACCAACCAATATTGTATACTGACTTACATGGAACTGAAGAACCAGGAGGAACAAATTTGATATCTTTATATTCTTCGAGACCTTCAAACCATTCGTTGTGGAAGGTGCTCATTACAACCTTACATTTTTTCTGTTTTGCGAACTCGACAGAATATGGTGTCCATGATAAGGTGTCTCCTATTGCTTTGGAATCAATACCGATTAGTACCGTTTCGTTTTTAACTGTGAATTCATCAATGACAGCACCATTTGCTTTTATAATCCAATCAACATAATATTTTATACCACAGGCCGCCCACATATTATTCTTAATAGTGGTTGAATACCTAACTGTATTATTTTTCTTATCTATAAATTCAATAAAATATTCTTTATCTTCATCACCTTTGATTTCTACTCTTGGACCATTCAAATAAGATACTATAAACTGATTGGGTTTAACTTCTTTATTTAACCATGGTTTTCTTTCCATGAAATCATTAACCGCATCTGATCCTATTTCAGCAATACGTTCCCAACTAAACTCTTCTCTGATAGTCTTCGAGTCAACGAGTGCTAATTTCTTGAAAGTATCGTATTTCTCATATGATAATTTCATCATTTCTGATAAATGATTGAAATCGGGTTCGTAGTAATTTCCAACATTTTCATTGAAATGATTGTAAGTGCTGGCACTAACGGCAAGCTCGTGAGATATTCTAACAGGAATGCCTCTTCCCTTGGCAAATTCTAATTGACCTGAACAATCGGAATAAATGGATGGTGTACCACAAGCCATTGCTTCAATGAGTGGTAAGTTCCAACCCTCAGATCTTGCACAAGAGACAAATACATTACAAGATTTTAATAAACTGATGTATTCTTCTCTCGGAGGGAAATGAAGAATCTTAATTCTATCATCTTCTAATCCATAATGTTTTAATCTTTCTTCTGTTGTTTTCAATCCATCATTCGAGAATGGGTTATCAACAGAAATAATCAACTCAACAGGTTCATTTTTATCAAATGTCTTAACGAACGTTTCAATTATTTCTTTGATTGATTTTCTATAATCCCATCTTCCAGCAACAAAGAAAGTAAATTTATCTTTGGTTAATGGATGGGTAACAGTATCATCAGGATAGAACGTATGAACATCAACACCTTCGGGAACCACTTTGATTTTATCTTCAGGGTATCCTTGTGCTATTGTGCAATCTCTTTGCCATTTAGACGGAACCCATAGTTCGTCAAACTCAAGTAACTTGTTGAAATATCCTTGAGGTTGTAAGGTTGACTCCCAAACATTATATGCTATTTTGGGTCCGATATATTCATCATAAAATATGTGATGATTTGTCTCACATAAAACTATGTTTAAGTCTGATACAAATTCTTTCTCAGGACTTGGATATATTGAGAAGTTCTCTCTTCTTTTATTTGGTGTCCATAAAATCTGTTGATAGAGAAGTTCTCTGTCAGTGTCGTTAAAATATGTCTCACCATCATGAGGGGTTTCGTTATAACCTGTCCAACTGTTTCCTATTGTAAAATTTCTGACTTTAATTTTATGGTGTTTCGAAAGACCTCTGAAAAAATCACGAGAATGTTGATTGTATCCTGTATTACCAACATAAGAGCAGTGAGAAAATATTTTATACATCTTGTTTGTTTTATTGAATAATAGAGATTTAGTATTATTTTTCAATTGAAAAGATTAATTATGTCAAGAAAAAATGTTCACGATATCACCAAAGAATTCGAAGAAGAGTTATCGAGTTATACCGGTGCACCGTACGCGATTGCGTTAGATAATATGAGTAATGCTTTATTCTTAGCATTATATTATGAAAAGAATGTTAAAAAATCATTAACAAGTGATTCAGTAGATTGTCCATCAAAGACGTATCCATCAGTTCCATGTGAGATAATTCATGCAGGACTTAAGGTTAATTTTACTCCTGTTGAAGGTAAAACAATCAAAGGAGCTTACAGACTTTTCCCATCCAACGTTGTGGATTCCGCTCTCAGATTTACTGCTGATATGTATGTGTCTGGAACTCATATGTGTTTATCATTTACAGGACCATATAAGACTTTAAAACTAAGTAAAGGGGGTGCAATCATAACTGATGACTACGAAGCAATGTTGTGGTTTAAAAGAGCAAGATTTAGTGGAAGAAGAGAATGTTCTTATCATGATGACCACTTCGATATGTTAGGTTGGAATTTTTACATGATGCCTGAATTAGCGGCTAGGGGCTTGTTAATGATGACACAATTTTATAATTTAGACGGAACAAAAAAACATAATGAGGATTTGGAGTTACCTTATCCTGACTTGTCAAAATACGAAATATACAAAAAATGAAATTAGCGTTATTTGGTTATGGAGGTCACGCACGTGAAGTTGCGGCACAGATGAATGAACCTGTAGAATTCTTTGTTGATGATGAATACTCAAACGAATATACAAAGCCAATAAGTTCTTTCGATCCTGAGGAATATATGATTATGGTTGCGGTTGCAGACTCGAAACAAAGGAAAGCGATCGTTGAAAGTTTACCGAATGAAACAAAGTATTTCACCTTTATTCACCCAACAGTTCTCACCATGGGAGAAGAAATAGAAATAGGTGAAGGTAGTTTCATTGGTGCGTATTCAATATTAACTACAAACATAAGAATTGGTAAACATGGTATCCTAAATCGAGGTAATCAAATTGGACATGATTGTGTAATTGGTGATTACTTTAGTGCAATGCCAGGGGCAGTTGTTTCAGGTAATGTTCATGTCGGGGAGGGAGTTTACATGGGAACTAACTCATCTGTAAAAGAAAAAAAACATATCAGTTCGAATGTTATCATAGGTTCAAACTCAACAGTAGTTAAAAATATAGTTACATCCGGGACATACGTTGGAGTACCTGCAAAATTTTTAAAGAAATGAGATTACCAGATAACGAAAAATTAAATTTTTTAGTGGGGGTTCATGTTAATTTTGCCAAAGTTTTAACCGGAGGAGTTGTTGCGATGCATAAGCTAGCTTACAATATTGCAGAAAGAGGACATAACGTTTTTACTTTTTGTGAACCTGAATATCCTCACGAGAATATTCAAGTTATACCATCATATGGGACTAGAAAAAATGAATTAGAAACAGAATGGAATTGGGAGTCTTTTCAATATCCATTAGATAAAACAATATCAATTTATCCTCAAATAATCAGAGGAAATCCTTATAATACTAAACATGTTGCTAGATGGGTTTTGTATCATACTGAATATCCCATAGAAGAAATGTTCGGTGAAAACGATGTGTATTTCAATTATGGAAATTTCAAGACATTTAAAAATGTACCTGATAAAAAACTAACAGTATTCAACTATTATTTTGATAAGTTGTATGTAACTAATAAAGAATCACGTAAAGGTTTTTGTCACCTCGGACATAAGAATACACCACCTAATGGTGAAGAAACTTTCAAGATGTTTTCATCATTCGATTTAGGTAGTTGGAAAACAAGTGGGGCTTTCGATTATTTGAGAGAACAATTCAACAAGTATGAATATTTTTTAACTTATGATCAGAAGAGTTTCTTCACGTTGGCGGCAACTTTGTGTGGATGTAAAGCGATTATTCTAAACCCAGGTCCTTCATATGAACTACATCAAAATGCATATAGTTTGTCTGAAGACTATGGTAAATCAATGACACCAACAGAATACAGGTTAAACAATCCAATTCAGATGTATGGTATTGCGTATGGGTTAGATGATATTGCATGGGCAAACAAGACAATAGATTATGCTCGAGATCACCTCAAAGAATTAGAAATAATAGATAATAAAACAGTCGATGACTTCATAAGTTATTGGGAGAAAAAAACAGGATTAAAATGATTAAAGTAGACTATTCAGATAAAGAAATAAAAGTTAAGGTAGAAAAGATATCTAACTTATTCAAGTTACCTTTGAGGTTTTCGGTAATTTCAAGCATATCGTCAAAAGAAATTTGGTCTTGTGATTTAAATGATAATTGGTGGGCGACCTATCCAAACAACGAAATGAATGATGTTAAGATAGTCGATGCCGATGGTGATGTTATTTTGAATAAAAAATGGAATATGGAGGACGGGAGTTATCTTTACAAAGTATTGTATTTTTACTGTCAAAATATAATTGCAAAAGAAAAAAGAAAACCTAAGGGATTAGTTGTTGGTACACATGATGGTGAATTTGGAGAATGGGTTCCTTGTGTTTTTTGTGATTTGTCTGATGCGAAATTAGTTGAGGCGTCCAAGCCACAATTTGACAAGTTATTCGAGAACTACAAAAATCATTCGAATGTCCAAATGATTAATAGTATAGTTACAACTGATGGAAAACCTGTTGAATTTTTCGAGGGAGGATTGGGTTATACCAATTCTGTTGTTGAACGAGTTATCAGGAGTTGGGAAAAAGAAGAAATTAATTCTTCATTGAAAGATTCTGTATCTATTAATGACTTAATTGATAACAAGATAGATTGGTTACATTTAGATGTAGAAGGATATGATATCAAATTACTAATGGGGACAGATCCTGAAAAATTACCGAATCTTATCATATTTGAATATGAGAATTCAAAAGAGGATGAAAATAATCAAATTAAACAATACCTTACTAATTTAGGTTATGAACTTGACTACAGAAAAGTTTCTTGTTTGGCAATTAAAAAGAATTAACCTTTCTTTTTGAATTGTTTTTTCTTTTCTTTTGATTGATATAACTCCAATAGTTTGAGAGAGTTCTTATAGTTTTGTTCCAACCTATCTAACTCCTCTACAGAAACACACGATTCGCAGGCTGAATTCAATTGCCTTTCAGATTCTTCGATTATTTTAGTTATCGTTTTTAAAAGCTTCATCAATCATAAATATCGTGCATTCATTGTTTATTATAAAGAATACAAATCTATTATTTATGAGACATAAAACTACAGTTCCTGTTATTTATAGAAGTAAATTAAATTAATGTCCATATCTTGTATTAACGTTGTAGGATTGGTGACCTCACCTAACCCACAATCTGGAATAAATAATGTTTTTGGTGCTCAAGTATATCTTGACTACTGGCCAGTGGACGAAAGTGTCATTGTAACAGGTTATTTAAGAGATGACGACAATGTAACTAACATTTATGAATTTAATCTAACAATAAATACAGGAGCACAGTCGGCAGAAACTCTTAATAATGTATTAATCTGTGGTCCCACAGCGACAGCCTCTATATTCGTCACGGGAGTAACTCCAACAACAGTAACGTACACAGGAACTTCATACCCTATTTGTGGTTATGAAGTAACACCAACACCAACTGAAACTATTGGATTAACACCAACACCAACGGAAACTCCGACATCAACACCAGGATCTACACCAACGAATACACCAACACCTGATTCAACACCAGCATCAACTCCAACTTCAACACCAATAACTTGTTACTTTTATACTAATTCATCCGGTGTGAATTGGAATGGTGATTGGGTGGATTGTGATGGAACAACTCATTTTGCGGAAAATGTTCCCGACGGAAGTTCAATTTGTGCAAGACCAACACCATTTACCTTATCTGGAGTAGACTTAATACAAGGTAGCGTTTGTTCGGGACCACCACCGACACCATCATCAACACCATCATCAACGCCAGCATCAACACCAACTAATACACCTGTAGGTCCAAATAGTGGGTCTGTCAAGCTTAGTAATAACGATGCGACTATATGTGACACACCAGTCACAATCATAACCGTTTATTGGAGTAACTCTTTTCCAACCATTGATACAAATGTTACACTATATTATGATAGTGCTCTGACTAATCCAGTGACTGGTTATTCTTTTGCAGTACAAAATATTCTTGGATATCAAATTTTTGATGTCAACCCAAGTAATGGATTCGTTACGGGTGGTACAGGAATTTTCTGTACGGGAACACCAACACCTACTACAACGCCAACTGAAACATCAACACCTACTACAACGCCAACTGAAACACCAACTCCTAACTCAACACCAACATCAGCACCAACCTCACTTTACAGGTACAGCGCAGCAAGTGCTGAAGATGCTTGTTCTGGTGGACTGACAATGACAAATGTTGTATTGTATGGAGGAGGATTTTGTGATGGAACTGGAATTCAATGTGATGAATTTGTTCTTGAGATTGGAGGTATAAATCTATGGGTAAGTAGTGGTGGATATTCGAGATATGTTGTTATAGATGATCCTAATACATCTGGTACCGCTACTTATGTTGGCCCATGTGAGGTCTGTGGATCTCCAACACCAACACCAACTAATAGTGCTACACCGACACCAACACCAACAACAACACCAACTAATACCGGCACACCACCATCAACACCACCATCAACACCAACACCGACACCAAGTGTAACGGAAACTCAAACACCGACGCCATCACCAACAGAACCATATGATGTTTATTTGTTTCAAGATTGTTGTGATGTAACTAACTTATTCAGATACGAAAATGTTTCAGGTTTATTAGTAGTAGGAAATACGTACCATATCAGTGGAGGTTTAGGATTTAATGGTTGTGCTACTGTACAAGTATATTCTGCTACAGGAACCGTATATCCGGGTTCGGGTATTGGTTTTACAAATTATGGACCTTCTTCCTGTGCGACTTGTGAAGCCTCATTCCCATGTCCGACACCAACTCCAACAGTGACAACAACTCAGACTCAAACTCCGAGCGTTACACCAACTCAAACTCAAACGCCATCTAATAGNCCGACACCAAGTATTACTCCAACNGATACTCCTGACCCAACGGCAACACCAACACAGACACCTGTGGTACCGACGGTTGATTGTTTTTCAGCAACTACAACAGGTACGACTTGGTTTTATCATGATTGTTGTGGTGACTATATTGCTGGTACGGACACAGGACTTCCTATTTGTGTTGATACATTACGACCATATGATGGTATTGATGTTTCAGGTTCTCAATGTCTAACTCCTGTTTGTTATTCAGCGGCAACTTTAGCCGACTGTTGTACGGGAGAAATATTCTTTGCCTTAGTAGATCAGACAACTGCTGATGGTAACGCCTCTTATGGGGTTGTTTATAGATTTAATGATAGGTCTTATTACTTTATTAGATTCGGTGGACCAGGAGGTCCTTATGTAGGTTTACCTGACTTCGGATCTTGTGAAAAGGCTAATGAAGCCTATCCGTGTTTAACACCAACACCGACAGTT
>B570J14230_10000362_pt1 | contig 17782 bp, 18 predicted proteins | sample LakMenepilimnion_3_FD_14230 | JGI IMG/M metagenome (IMG submission 14230) | reverse complement strand
AATACTGTTGGCGTAGCAAGCGTTCCCAACACTGCGAGGGAAATGAGTGATTTATACATGTTTAAATCTCCTTTTAATGTAAAATTTTCTGTAAATAATGTGACTAGTAATAATGAATCTTCACACATTAAATAAAGCAATTAGTGTGCCAACCTATTAATTCATTTAAAATCAATGAGTTAAAAATAGGCATACAAACGTTCAGTGCCTCAAATGGTCTTAAGATGTGCGTTTAAATCTGATAAACTCTTAAATCATAAGGAAATTGATCATGTTAAATAATGAAAAATTAAGAGAAATGTCTAATAAAATCAGACAGATAGTGAAGGATTCACCGCTCCCTGATATTGAAAAGAATATCGATGCACTATTAAAAGGCATGTTCACTAAAATGGAGCTTGTTACCCGCGAAGAATTTGATGTTCAAACAGAAGTGTTAAAACGCACACGCCAAAAATTAGAAGAGTTAGAAAAGAAACTATCCGAGATTGAAGCGCGTAAAAAATAATAACTTTTTAGTTTCTTATTGCACTTTAGGCTAAAAAAATTGCCTAATGCATGTTTAAAAACTCAATGCCATAGGATTTCATGACTGCTCAAGAAAATATATTAAGAAAGCTTTTGGCTGAACGTATTTTGTTGTTAGATGGTGCGATGGGCACGATGATTCAACAACATAAACTCACAGAAGAAGACTATCGTGGAGGGATTGATGGTCGTTTTGCAAAATTTTCAGCGCCCAAAGGACAACGAGAATTATTCCTTAAAGGTAATAATGAGTTATTAAGTCTTACTCAACCTCAAATTATTCGTGAGATCCACGAATCTTATTTAGAGGCAGGCTCTGACATTATTGAAACAAATACTTTTGGTGCCACAGAAATTGCACAAGAAGATTATGCAATGTCAGATTTGGCTTATGAAATGAATGTAGCGTCAGCCAAATTAGCGCGCCAAGCGGTAGACAAATTTTCAACGAAAGAAAAACCTAGGTTTGTAGCAGGGGCTGTTGGCCCTACTCCAAAAACTGCTTCGATCTCACCGGATGTCAATGATCCTGCAGTGCGCAATATTACATTTGAAGCATTAAAAAATAGTTATTTCAATCAAGTGAAAGCATTGATTGAAGGTGGCGTCGACATTCTTCTTGTTGAAACGATTTTTGATACGTTAAATTGTAAGGCAGCGCTTTTTGCGATCGAAACGTATTTTGAAGAGCACAAAATACGTCTACCGATTATGTTGTCAGGGACAGTCACTGATGCATCGGGTCGCATTTTATCTGGTCAAACAGTCGCAGCCTTTTGGAATTCAGTGCGTCATGCGAGGCCTATGACGATTGGTCTTAATTGCGCATTAGGTGCAGCTCTAATGAGGCCTTATGCAGAAGAATTGTCTAAGATTGCAGATACCTACATTTGTATTTATCCAAACGCAGGCCTACCAAATCCTATGTCTGATACAGGTTTTGACGAGAAGCCGAAAGACACCTCATCATTAATAAAAGAATTCGCGACAAGTGGTTTTGTGAATATTGCCGGTGGTTGTTGTGGCACCACGCCTGAACATATCAAAGCGATTGCTGATGAAATAAAAAATATCAAACCTCGAGACATTCCAACCGTTGAAACAGTGACAAGACTTTCAGGCCTCGAATCCTTTTTAATTAAAGACGATTCATTGTTTGTGAATGTCGGTGAACGAACCAATGTGACGGGCTCAAAAGCATTTGCAAATCTAATTATTAACGAAAAATATGATGAAGCTTTATCAGTCGCGCGTCAGCAAGTTGAAAATGGAGCGCAGATTATTGATATCAATATGGATGAAGGGATGCTCGATGCAGTGAAAGCGATGAAGCATTTCCTAAATCTTGTAGCATCAGAACCTGACATTGCAAGAATACCCATTATGATTGACTCGTCAAAATGGGAAGTGATTGAAGCAGGTCTTCAATGTGTGCAAGGTAAAGCGATTGTCAATTCAATTTCATTGAAAGAAGGTGAAGCTGAATTTATTCGACAAGCCAAATTATGTCGACGATATGGTGCAGCTGTGATCGTCATGGCTTTTGATGAAAAAGGTCAGGCTGACACATTCCAAAGAAAAACAGAAATTTGTAAACGTGCTTATGACGTATTAATTTCAAAGATTCATTTTCCACCCGAAGATATTATTTTTGATCCGAATATTTTTGCCATTGCAACAGGCATTGAAGAACACAACAATTACGCGGTTGATTTTATTAACGCCACAAGATGGATTAAAGAAAATCTTCCGCATGCAAAAATTTCAGGTGGGGTGTCAAATGTCAGCTTCAGCTTTAGAGGCAATGATACCGCTCGCGAAGCAATTCATACAGTCTTTTTATATCATGCGATCAAAGCTGGATTATCGATGGGGATTGTCAATGCAGGCATGATGGGTGTCTATGATGATCTTGATCCTGAACTTAAAGAACGCGTCGAAGACGTTGTGCTTAATCGAAGACCCGATGCCACAGAAAGAATGATCGAAATTGCAGGCACCTTAAAAGGAAGTAAAAAAGAAATTCAAACATTAAATTGGCGAGGTACAGATACCGAACCTACTCGAGTGAATAAAAGACTTGAATATGCTTTAGTGCACGGCATCACAGATTTTATTGTAGAAGATACTGAAGAAGCACGATTAGAAGCCATGCAAAAAGATGGCAGACCTATACATGTCATCGAAGGCCCCTTGATGGATGGCATGAATGTTGTGGGTGATTTGTTTGCACAAGGCAAAATGTTTTTACCGCAAGTGGTTAAATCAGCGCGCGTTATGAAGCAAGCTGTAGCTCATCTTGTTCCCTTTATTGAAGAAGAAAAAAAATTAGAGGAAAAGAAAACCGGTATCGTTTCAAAACCGAAAGGCAAAATGCTTATTGCCACAGTGAAAGGTGATGTACATGACATTGGTAAAAATATTGTATCAGTGGTTTTGCAATGCAATAACTTCGAAGTCATTAATATGGGTGTGATGGTGCCATGTTCTGAAATCTTGGAGATGGCCAAAAAAGAGAATGTCGATATTATTGGTTTGTCAGGACTCATTACGCCATCATTAGAAGAAATGACGCACGTTGCAAAAGAAATGCAACGTGACCCTCACTTTAGAGGATTAAAAACCCCACTTCTGATCGGTGGTGCGACAACCTCACGCGCGCATACAGCCGTTAAAATTGCACCACATTATGACGGACCAGTGATTTATGTACCTGATGCATCGAGATCGGTAGCTGTGATGCAATCTCTTCTCACTCCTGAACAAAAAGATCAGTACATCAGTGATATTGAAAAAGATTATGCACGCGCACGGGATCAACATGCCAATAAAAAAGGTATCAAATTATTAACACTTGAAGAAGCAAGACTGAATAAATTAAAACTTCAATTTGATAAAGCGTATATACCGAAAACTCCTAAATTTATTGGCAAACGTATATTTAAAAATATCGATCTAAATTTAATTGCACCTTATATTGATTGGAGCCCATTTTTCCAAACATGGGATTTGGTAGGATTTTATCCAGCGATATTAAATGATCCTATTGTGGGTAAAAGTGCGACGCAAGTTTTCAATGAAGCACAAACTATGCTCACAAAACTCATCAATAACCGAGCACTTGTGGCTAACGGTGTGGTCGCTTTTTATCCAGCGAATAGTATCGATGATGATATTGAAATTTATGAAGATGAATCACGCACTAAAACTTTATTTACATATTATGGCTTGAGGCAACAATCTGAAAAACCAAAAGTGGATAATGTACAAAAACCTAACCAGTGTTTATCTGATTTTATTGCGCCTAAATCATCAAATATTAAAGATTACATTGGTATCTTTGCGGTGACGAGCGGGTTAGGCATGGAAAAATATGAAGAAACATTTAAAAATAAAAATGATGATTATAGTAGCATCATGTTTAAATCTTTAGCTGACCGATTAGCTGAAGCATTTGCTGAATATATGCATGAGCGCGTCAGAAAAGATTTGTGGGGTTATGACGCAGAAGAAAACATAGATAAAGAAGCGCTCATTAAAGAAGCTTATCAGGGCATTCGTCCTGCACCCGGATATCCGGCATGTCCAGATCATACTGTTAAAAAAGATATTTTTATGCACTTAAAATTAGATGAAATCGATATGCATCTTACTGATTCGTTCGCGATGACGCCCGCTGCTTCCGTATCAGGTTTTTATTTTGCACACCCAGAAGCAGATTATTTCAGTGTCGATAAAATTGGAGATGACCAATTAAAAGATATGGCTAAGCGAAGAGATGTATCGATTGAATTTTTGAAAAAATGGTTAGCACCTAATTTATAAGAAAATAATAAATGCATATTCATATCTTAGGCATTTGTGGAACATTTATGGGCGGTATAGCATCCTTAGCTCAAGCTTCCGGATATCGAGTGACAGGTTGTGATACGAATGTCTACCCACCTATGAGCACCCAATTACAAAGCGTTGGAATTGAACTCATTGAAGGCTTTGATAAAAAACAAACCGAACTAAAGCCAGATCTTTATGTGATTGGTAATGTAGTATCTCGCGGCAATCCTTTGATGGAAGAGATTATGAATCAAGGATTACCATATATATCAGGACCCCAATGGCTTTATGAAGCAATTTTAAAAGACAAATGGGTGCTCGCAGTTGCAGGAACACATGGTAAAACAACTACAACGTCCATGCTTGCATGGATTTTAGAATTTAATGGCTATGCACCAGGATTTCTTATCGGGGGTGTGCCACTTAATTTTGATAGCTCAGCGCGTTTGCCTCAAAAAAATTCATCGAATGAAACTTCGCCCTTTTTTGTGATTGAGGCGGATGAATATGACACAGCTTTCTTTGATAAACGCTCTAAGTTTGTTCATTACCATCCCAAAACTGCAATATTAAATAATCTTGAATATGATCATGCAGATATTTTTCCAGATCTTCATGCGATTGAAATTCAATTTCATCATATGGTGCGTATGGTACCCGGTATCGGACGTATCATTATTAATGATGAAGAAGATAGTTTAAAAAGAGTGATGGAAAAAGGTTGTTGGTCTGAAAAAGCTTATATCGGTAGTAAGCAAGGCTTATCAGTTGGTAAAGTTAATCAAGACCAATCTTTTGAAGTCTTAAATCAGGATAAATCGATAGGTATTTTATCTTGGGATCTTTTAGGTCATCATAATCGTATGAATGCGTTAGCTGCAATTGCGGCATCGCATCACGTGGGTGTAACGCTAGAAAATGCATTAGAAGCGTTACGAACATTCAAAAATGTAAAACGTAGAATGGAATGTATTGGCGAAAAAAACGGCATCACGATTTATGATGATTTTGCACATCATCCAGCAGCCATATCTGCAACTCTCGCAGGATTGCGAGCTAAAGTAGGTAAAGCGAGAATTATTGCAGTCTTAGAGCCAAGATCTAATACGATGAAATTAGGTACGATGAAGAACGCGCTTCCCCAGAGCCTAAAAGATGCAGATCAAGTATTTTGTTATGGCGAGAAATTAACTTGGAATGCCGAACAAGCTTTGGCACCTATAAAAAATAAATCATTTATAGGCCTCGATATGAAAAATTTTATTGAAGCTATTTTAAAAGAGGCGAAATCAGGCGATCATGTACTTGTCATGAGTAATGGAAGTTTCAATGGCATTCATCAAACCTTATTAAATGGAATAGTATAGGTTATGCCAAGAGATGAGATTTTATACAAGAATAATATTCTTAAGCTTTCTATTCTTTTATCCTTTGCCCTGCATTTTTTGGCTATACAGCTCATACACTTTAAGCCTTTAAAACCTTTTCAAAATAAGTTTTCAGAGATTGAAGTGGTCTTAACAAACTCTAAAGACAATCAGCAAGAGGATGCAGAAGTTTTAGCACAAAGTAACTCTAATAAAGGCGGTAATACGGAAAAAGATGCTCATAAAAAAACACCGTTACCAATGATCACTGAAAACAAAAATACATTTCAGCTTAATAATCGTGGCAATCAGGCAGAGATTGGTAAGGCCTCAAGTTCGTCACAAGAAAAAATTGTAAAAAAAGATGTACAAGTATTAAATGAGCCTAAAGCAGTTCAGCAGCCTAAAGAGTCAAAAGTTATTAATAAATCAATTAGCAAAGAAGATATCCTAGCAAGTGCGAGCGAAATGAGCGCGACAGAGGCAGCGCTTTCAAACCAAATCTCTAATTTTGAAAAACAGCCTAGACGAAAATATATTGGCGCTCGCACCAAAGAATATAAATATGCGCTTTATGCCGAAGCATGGAGGCAAAAAGTAGAAACTTTAGGCAATATGAATTATCCAGAAGAAGCTCGTGAAAAGAAATTTTCAGGTCAATTGAGAATGACCGTATCGCTCAAGCCTGATGGAAGAATCGATAGTATTGAAATTAATCAGAGCTCAGGATTTAAAATACTAGATGAAGCCGCTAAAAAAATTGTGGAATTAGGCGCGCCTTACGCTCCCTTCCCTGAAGGATATTAGAAAAGAAGTGGATATACTAAGCATTACAAGAACCTGGACTTTTACGAAAGACGACACCCTGTCATCCCAATAAATGAATTATTACAAACATCATATTTTCTTTTGTTTAAATCAGCGCGATGACGGCGAGGCTTGTTGCTCTAATAAGGGAGCTGAAGGCATGTTCATGTATATGAAATCAAAAATTAAATCACTCGATTTAAATGGTGAATCTAAAACAAGAATTAATCGCGCAGGCTGTTTTGATCGATGTGGCGAGGGGCCTTTGCTTGTAATTTACCCTGAAGCCACTTGGTACCGCTTTATAGATGAACAAGATATTGATGAAATTATCGAAAGCCATATTCAGCAAGGCAAAATAGTTACGCGCTTATTGGCTTAAGGATTGATTTAATAATTCAATCAGGTCTTTTTTTTCTTCTCTTGTTAAAGGCTGATGTAAGCCTTCTCTTAACTTTTCTCCCCAATGTGAATTTGGAAAGTGCGGATCCTCTTTAAAGCGAGGAATAACATGCCAGTGAATGTGAGGTGTCTTATTGCCTAAGCTTGCTAAGTTAATTTTTTCAGGGTTAAAAATTTTTCTTAAAACCTCTTCTACTTTAAATACACAGCGCATGATTTTAAATTGAAGTGCCTCATCCAAATCTGTCATTTCTTTTATGTGACTAATAAATTCAACACGACAATAACCTTTGTAATCTTGATGGTCTAAAAGAACCACGCGAAGGATATTATCACTCCAGATNATTTCACCTTCAGTAAAATTACAAATCATGCATGAGGCCATTTATGAGACCTGAAGCATGCGATCGAGGGCAAGCTTAGCTAACTTCGCTTCAGCTTCTGGAACCTTAATGATATTGACGGGCTCATTATTCACAATATTTTCTAAACACCATGCAAGATGTTGAGGATCAATACGTGCCATAGTTGAACATTCACAAATGACATGCGACATGAATTGCACAAGTTTATTCTCAGCTTTCATTTGATTTGCAAGGCGATTGACTAAATTAAGTTCAGTACCTACCAACCATTTACTGCCTTTAGGAGCTTCTGTGACAGTTTTTAAAATATATTCAGTCGATCCTACATAATCTGAATGCGCACAGACTTCAAAGGGACATTCAGGGTGGGAGATTACTTTACCATCTGGATGCTCTTGTCTAAAGCGCTCAATATTTTGGAGGCGAAACATTTGATGAACTGCGCAATGACCTTTCCATAAAAAGATCTTAGCTTTTTTAATTTCTGCTTCTGTAAGTCCACCAAGCGGGAGATCTGGATCCCACACAGGCATCTCATCTAAGGGAATACCCATTTTGTGACCACTCCAACGACCTAGATTTTGATCCGGAAAAAATAAAACCTTTTCACGTTGTTTAAATGACCACTCAATAATTTTTGTTGCATTCGTTGAAGTACAAACGATGCCACCATGTTCACCACAAAAAGCTTTAAGGTCGGCTGCAGAATTAATATAAGTGACAGGAGTGACAACCTCGTCAAATGAAAGTACTTTTGAAAGCTCTCGGTAACTTCTTTCTACTTTGCTTAAATTGGCCATGTCTGCCATTGAACAACCTGCGGCTAAGTCTGGAAGAATAGTCACTTGGTCAGGCCTTGATAAAATATTAGCGACTTCTGCCATGAAGTGCACACCTAAAAAAACAATATATTTAGCATCAAGTGACTCAACAACACGAGAAAGTTTAAGGGAGTCACCCGTATAGTCTGCATGTCGATAAACAGATTCATGCTGATAGTGATGACCTAAAAGAACTAAATTTTTACCAAGTTTATTTTTGGCTGCAATAATTCTTTGTTGGCAATCTTCGTCGCTGATAGATTCAAACGTATTAAATTTTATTTGAGCAAGTTGCATAGACCATCTATTTTACAGTTTTAGTTGATGAATTTCGGCTAATTTTTTAATAGCTTGGATGTTAGTCCAAGAGAAGACTTTATCCATGGCTTCTTTCCAATCTACCCATAGATATTGAACATGCTCATGCTCTGATAATTGAACAGATATGGTAGTTGGCACTTTAAGACCAAAAATATGTTCTGTATTGTGCGTAATATTGGGGGCGTAACGATATCGCCAATGAGCATAAATTTCATAGATGTGAGAAAGCTGCCAATCTTCGAGTAAGTACTGATTTGTGTTGATACCAGTTTCTTCAAACACCTCTCTTACTGCAGCCTCTCTTGGCGTTTCATTTTCTTCCAAACTTCCTGTCACAGATTGCCAGAAAGCTTTCTTGTCAGCGCGCTCCATGAGAAGCACTTTAAAGTCTTCTGTGTAAATTAATACAAGAGATGAAACGGGTTTTTTGAAAGACATATTTAAATCTTAGGCAATTTAAAAATAATGTTTTCTTCAATGCCTGGAAGTTCAGTGATAGAAGCTTTTGTAAGCGCTTCAATTTTATTTACAATATTTTTAACGCTAATCTCAGGTGCTGAAGCCCCAGCGGAAATACCAATATTTTTTTTATTAAGTAGCCAAGATGATTGAAGTAAATCTTCATGATCAATCATATAAGAGTCTACCCCTTCTCTAAGAGCCAACTCTTTAAGGCGGTTCGAATTAGAACTATTATTAGAGCCTACAATAATAATGAGATCGCAAACGCTACTTATTTCTTTGACTGCATCTTGTCTATTTTGTGTGGCATAACAAATGTCATCACTTTTAGGTCCCTGAATATTTGGGTATTTTATTTTCAATGCTTCTATTATTATTTTTGTATCATCTATTGAAAGTGTGGTTTGAGTCACATAGGCAAGCCTATCTGGGTGATCAACCATCAAACTCGATACTTGTTCAAAGGTTTCGATTAAATACATTTTTCGGTTTGCTTGATGTTTTTCGATTTGACCCATCGTACCTTCTACTTCAGGATGTCCTGCGTGTCCTACCATAATTATATCCATGCCTTGATTAAGCATTTTATTTACTTCTACATGGACTTTAGTAACTAATGGGCAGGTCGCATCGATAGGAATAAGCTCTCGCAACTTTGCTTCTTCCCGAATGGCTTTTGAAATACCATGCGCACTAAAAATCACATGAGCACCCTTTGGGACATCATTGAGATCTTCAATAAAAACAGCACCCTTTGTTTTTAAATCATTGATGACATGTTGATTATGAACAACCTCGTGTCTCACATAAATAGGCTTTCCATATTGCATAAGCGCTTCTTCTACGATTTGAATAGCACGATCAACACCCGCACAAAAGCCTCGGGGGTTAGCTAAAAGAATATTGATTTTATCTGTCATAGGTTGATATTTTAGAAGTTTTGATAGCGACGCCCTAATATTTTATTCCTGATTGTCCATGTATAATTCCTTTTATTCAAGATAGACAAGTAATCTTATGAAAAATACAGCGACTTTATTAATCACCTGCCCAGATACTAAAGGTATTGTGGCAGCTATCGCAGATTTTTTATATCAACATAATGCAAATATTTTGCATGCCGACCAACATCAAGATGCTGAAAATAGTCTTTTCCTTATGCGGGTTGAATGGGACCTAAAAGATTTTTCCTTAGACGAAGGCTCTTTTGCGAGTGCTTTTGAGGTTATCGCTAAATCTTATAAGATGACATGGGAATTAAAGCTTTCCAAAGACAAGCCTCGAATGGCTATTATGGTGTCACAATACGATCATTGTTTAGCAGATTTACTTCATCGCTATAAAAATAATGAGCTTCAATGTGATATTCCCGTCATTATTAGTAATCATTTAGACGCACAAAAGCTTGCTCAATTTTATGGCATTCCCTTTTTTCATATCCCTGTTGAAAAAGATAAAAAGAAAGAAGCTGAAGCAGCGCAATTTGCATTATTTGATAAATATCAAGTCGACTTCATAGTGCTTGCTCGTTATATGCAAATCTTAAGCGAAGACTTTGTAAAACGTTATCCACAACGCGTGATTAACATTCACCATTCTTTCTTACCTGCTTTTATTGGTGCAAGACCTTATCACCGCGCTTTTGAGCGGGGGGTTAAATTGATTGGCGCCACAAGTCACTATGTGACCGAAGTCTTAGACGAGGGCCCAATTATTGAGCAAGATATTGATCGCATCTCACATCGCGACCAAGTCGAGGATCTCATTCAAAAAGGTAGGGATTTAGAGCGTATTGTTTTATCTAAAGCAGTGCGTTGGCATATAGAGAGTCGCATTCTTATTTATGCGAATAAAACCGTTATTTTTGATTAAAGTGGAAGCTTCTTTTCGAGCTTAAATAAATCGCTCGATTTTTCACGCGCTCTAATTTCATAAAGCTTATCTTGGTCCACCATTACTTCAGCAGCTCGTCCGCGTGAATTGTAATTTGAACTCATACTCATACCATAAGCCCCAGCCGACATTATGCAAATGAGATCATTTTCTTTTAATTTTAATGATCGATTTTTTGCAATAAAGTCACCACTTTCACATACTGGACCTACGACATCAAACGATTGAGGTGTTGCCTCATGTTCGCGAACCAATTTAATCTCATGATAAGCATCATATAAAGTAGGGCGCATGAGATCATTCATGGCGGCGTCAATGATGGCAAAGTGTTTGATATCATTTTGTTTTAAATATTCCACTTTAGATAAAAGCACACCTGCATTACCCACAAGTGCTCGACCAGGCTCGAAAATAATTTTGACATTAAGGGCTTTAATCTTATTTAAGATTTCTTTTGTATACATTTCAAAGTCAGGTGGCGATTCATCTTGGTAACAAATACCAATTCCGCCACCGATATCAATATGACTTAAATGAATATTATTTTTTTTAAGTTGCTCTACCAGAGACAGGACGCGATCCAGCGCATCCAAAAAAGGTTTCAGTTCTGTAATCTGTGAGCCAATATGACAATCAATACCTTTAATATCAATATAACTCATGCTTTTTGCATCAAGATAGAGTGAAAGCGCTTGATTAAAATCGACACCAAATTTATTATCTTTTAATCCTGTTGAAATGTAAGGATGAGTTTTAGCGTCGACATCAGGATTTACACGGATAGAGATAGATGCCCTGATGTTTATTTTTTCTGCAACTTCTTGAATGCGAATAAGCTCGCTTCTAGATTCCACATTAAAACATAATATATTCGCCTTTAAAGCAGCTGTAATTTCAGATTCAGTTTTTCCTACACCTGAGAATACAATTTTTTGTGGATCGCCACCAGCATAAATGACGCGCTCAAGTTCGCCGCCTGACACAATGTCAAAGCCTGCACCTAAGCCTGCAAAGAGATTAAGAATCCCAATATTAGAATTAGCTTTTACCGCAAAACATATAAGATGATCTGTCTTGAGAAGGCCTTTTTTAAAAGACTTAAAAGTTTGAATCAGCGTATTTTTAGAATAAACATAAGTGGGCGTTCCAAACTCCTTAGCAATGGTTTCAAGTGAAACACCTTCTGCAAAAAGCACACCTTGGGCAGGATGAATAAATGATGTTTGGCCCATTAATTATTTTTTCTGCTGACCAGGAGGATATTTTACTTCTGGATGATCTGGCATATATAAACGACCTTTAGTCCCACATCCAACTGAGTTAAGAAGCAAGAAGACGCTTATATAAATACATAGATATTTTTTCATGATGGCCATACCTTTTTTGATATTGTTTATTTTAGCATTTTCTAGATGTGTTATATGGAATTGTGCTGTTTAAGTAAGCGGTATGCAATCCATCCGTTGATGAATCCAAATAAAAGTGCGGCAGCACTATAAATAGGTATCAAATAGTAGATGCTTGCATGAGGGATAAGCCATAAACGAACTAGGATAAGCTGACCTGCTATATGTGCAAAAGAAGAAAGAACGGAAAAGCTTATGGGGCTAAAAAATTTAGACGGTAATTTAATTACAAAATATAAAGTCAAAAGACTAAGAATTGATCCGGTAAGACTCAACATAAAGGTAGGACTTAAAAATTGTCCTAATATGAGACTTGTTGCAAAGACTCTTAAGATACTGACCCAGACCGCTGTTTTAAAATTAAACCGATAGATGGCATAAAGTGTGATGATATTAGCGATCCCTGGTTTTACACCTGGCATGGGGGATGGTAATACCGATTCAATTAAGCTAAGACCTATGGCAATCGCACTTAGTTGGGCAATTTGATGATCAAGCAATGTCGTTTTAATTTTAATAATTGAGCGAGTCATAAGCTTTCGTTTTACCTAAAATTTCAATGCTTATTTCATTGGGTATACAAATCAGCATTTGCCCTGTGAAACTAATCCAGCCTTGTTGAACGCAATATTGATTTCTACATGGAGCGGACTTCAGGCGAGCCTGACCATCTTTAATTTCAATCACGCTTTCACCTTCTTTGCCTATTAGGCTAATTTTTTTGTCTTGAAATAGACTAAAGTTTCCATATGTTTCCCCTTTAAAATTTACTTGCACAACACTGCCTGTTTCAAAATGCCAGAAAGTCTTAAATGAGAAAATAATAAAGACAAGGCTCATTAAAATAATAAGACTATCGCCAAGAAAAAATTTAGGGCGTAATTTCAATTTGATTATTTTTTTGAGTATTGGGGTTTAAGAATTGAATTTTATCTGCCATCGTCTTAGTCATTGATATGTGTTTATCTTCAATAATTAAGTAGTGATAGATTCGAAGTTTTTTTGCTATATCTTTTCTGTCTTCTTTTTTACTAATAAATAGTGGCTTAGATAATACATCCGATAAAGTGCCAGCATTTTGAGATGGTTCTATCAGGACTGTCGCAGAATAAACCCCTTCAACTGGGTATCCTGTCAATGGGTGGATTAAGTGACAATAGCGCCTACCATTATTTATAAAATACCGTTGATAGTCGCCTGAAGTCCCGATAGCCCATCCATCAAGTAAATCAACTTTTGCAATCGCTTGTGCTCCCCTAGGGTCTTGAATGCCAACACGCCACGATTTGTTGCCATGTTGGCCGATTGCCATAATATTGCCACCAATATTTATAAGTGCATTTTTAATATGATGCTCATGAAAAATTTTGCTTGCTTGATCAAGCGCATATCCTTTTGCATATCCACCTAGATCAATTTTTACGTGAGGATTTGAGCTCTTAATGGTTGAGCCTGCAATGTGAATTTGATCTAACGAGGGGGCTCTTTTAACGAGGCTTTTTATTTTCGATTGATTCGGATGTATTGAATTAAATTCATCTTGATGAAATCCCCAATAATCGATGAGCTCGCCTATAGCTGGATTAAAGAGATGATTTGAAGCGCTTTCTAGTTCTCTCGCATTTTTAATGATTCTAATAAGCTCTGAAGAAGCGTTTATATAAGGCTTATTTTTTGAGATAGACTCATTGAGATTAGTCAGGTCACTTTTTTTCCAAGCATGTAAAGAGTTGTGAAGCCGTGTAAATTCTTCAAGGACAGCTTTGGTGGCTTTTTCTGCTTTTTTTTCATCTTCACCATAAATAGAAATGTCTACAATCGTGCCAAACACATAATGTTTAGATTGGTATAAGGATGAATTAGAACAAGATTGAAGAAAAGAAAAGCCTAAAACTATAAAAAAAAATTTAATGAAGCGCATTGATAATAAGTTCTGCGGGATTTTGCTTTGTTTGTTCAAAAAGTTCAACAATACCGGTTGGACTTGTCACATTAATTTCTGTTAAAAAATCACCAATGACATCAATCCCAACAAAATGAAGCCCCTCACTTAATAGTTTTTTACCTACGATCGTGGCAATCTCTTCATCTCTTTTTGATAGCGCTTGTGCGACACCTTGGCCCCCTGATGCTAGATTGCCGCGCGTTTCGCCTTCTCTAGGAATTCGAGCCAACGCGAAGGGAAAGGGCTTCCCTTCAATAATGATGATACGTTTATCACCTAACTTAATTTCTGGAATATATTGCTGGGCCATAATCATTTGATGGCCATGGTTGGTCATGATTTCTAAAATTACATTAAGGTTTTTTTCAAATTCACTGACGCGGAAAATATTTTTGCCACCCATGCCATCAAGCGGTTTTAAAATGATATCCCCATGATCTTTAAAAAACTGTTTCACAATCTCTGAATTGGCAGTAACTAAGGTTTTAGGTATCAGCTCGTCAAACTGGAGTATGGATATTTTTTCATTCCAACTTCTAATAGAAGAAGGTTTATTAAATACCTTTACATTTGATTTTTCGGCAATATCTAATAAGAAAGTCGTATGAAGATAAGTCTGGTCAACTGGAGGATCTTTTCTCATAAAAAGCGCATTAAAGAATGAAATAGGATGTGTTTCGTAAGTTTTTGCATGATTCGGGAAAATGTTTTCTTCAAAGCGATGCGTTCTGCAAAATAATTGATTCGCATCAATATATAGGTCATGTTGCAAACAAAAATAAACTTCATGATTTTGTTTAATAGCCTCTTTCATTAAAGCAAAGGTCGAGTCTTTTTTTAAATGAAGGGAGTGAGGTGGGTCGATTATAAAGAGAATAGGCATCATTATTGATTCATGGGATCATGATCTTCGAGTTCAATGGATGCTGCAAGAAGCGCCAATCTTGCGATCACACCATAAGCATAAAATCGATTGGGTGTTGAAAGAGGCGACTCATCAATCTCAGGGGTTGAGCAAGAAGTTTCGAAAGCTAAAGGTACGAAATGCATACCAGGCGCATTAAGATTTTCATCTTTACCTCGTGAGGTGTGTACACGATAAAAACCACCAATAACAAAATGATCTATCATATAGACGACCGGCTCTGCGACCGCTTCGTTAATACATTCTTCTGAATAGACGCCTTCTTGAATGATCACCTCTGAAACTTCCAAGCCCTCTTTCACAACAGACATCTTATTGCGAGATTTTCGATTTAAATTTCTTAATTCGTCCCCATGCTTTACTGACATGACACCCATACCGTAAGTGCCAGCATCTGCTTTGACAATCACAAATGGCTCATGCTCAATTTTATATTCTTTATATTTTGATTGAATTTTATTTAATATTTGCTCTACTTTTGTCACAAGCTCATCTTCACCTTGTCTTGCATGAAAATCAATACCACTTGCGTGATCAAAATAAGGATTTATAAGCCAGGGATCTACCTTAATAAATTCAGCGAATGATTTCACGACCTCGTCATAAGCTTTAAAGTGTTGGGACTTTCTGCGTGATGCCCACCCTGCTTGAAGAGGAGGCATTAAATTTTGTTCAATATTTTTTAAAATATCAGGAATGCCGGCAGATAAATCATTATTTAATAATATGGCACATGCATCAAAATTACCGAGTACTTTATTTTCAAGCACCAACCTATTTTTGATACGCTTTAAAGGCTCAATAAGTAAAGACTTATTATTTTCAACTGCAATGGTTGTCGGTTCCAAAATCGTTGCATCTAAACTACCAATACGTACATCAAGACCTGATTTTTTTAATATATTTTGTAATTCAAATAAATTTTTCAAGTAATAAATATTTCGTGTGTGATTTTCAGGAATAATTAAAAGCCGATGAGCTTCAGGACATACTTTTTCAACTGCCACCATAGCGGCTTGAACAGAAAGTGATAAAAAGTCTGGGTTTAAATTGTTAAATCCTCCTGGGAAAAGATTGGTGTCGACAGGTGCTAATTTAAATCCTGCATTTCTTAAATCAACAGACGCATAAAATGGAGCTGCATGCTCTAGCCATTGAATTCGAAACCAATGTTCAATGTTCGCCATTTCATGAATGAGATGTTTTTCTAACGAAAGAAGAGGCCCTGTGAGAGCAGTTTTTAAATGAGGAATCATTTAGTTTTGAGCCTCATGTGCCTGGAGATCTGCGTGATAACTACTCCTAACCATAGGCGCACTCGCTACCGATGAAAATACCATTCGCTCTGCTTCTTCTTTTAAAGCATCAAATTCTTTTGGATCCACGTAACGATCTACGGGAAGATGATGAGCGCTTGGCTGTAAATATTGCCCAAGAGTAAGCATTTCAACTTTATGAGCCCTTAAATCTTTCATCACCTCAATGATTTCACTATTTGTTTCGCCCAGACCCAACATAAGTCCTGACTTCGTCGGGATGTCAGGAAACTTCAATTTAAAATTTAATAGTAAATTAAGTGAGTGCTGATAGTCCGAACCTGGACGTGCTTTTTTATAAAGCCGTGGAATGGTCTCAAGGTTGTGATTAAACACATCAGGTGGCATCAAGCTTAAAATATCGAGTGCTTTATCAAGGCGACCTCTAAAGTCTGGCACTAAAATTTCGATTTTAGTTTTGGGTGAAATGCTACGAATCTCTGTAATGCAGTCAACAAAATGTTGCGCGCCGCCATCGCGAAGATCATCACGATCTACACTTGTAATCACTACGTATTTCAGATTAAGCTCTTGAATGGTTTGGGCTAATTTTTTGGGTTCATCTACATCAGGTGGTAATGGTCTTCCATGGCCGACATCACAAAATGGGCAGCGTCTTGTACAAAGATCGCCAAGAATCATAAATGTAGCGGTCCCTTGACTAAAGCATTCGCCGATATTGGGGCAACTAGCCTCTTCACAAACGCTATGAAGATTATTTTTTCTTAAAATTGATTTAATTTCATTGAATCGCTGGCTCTGAGGCAGCTGCATTTTGATCCAATGTGGTTTGGCTTTTATAGGCGCTTCAATAATTTTGATAGGAATCTTAGAAGTTTTCTCAAAATTAATTTCTTTGATACCTATGGCTTTTGACATATTAGGTTTTATCATTTTAAATTGAGTAACTGATGTTTAATATCGTTCGCAATTTCGAATCCTATAGCTTCAATCGATAGATCATTTGTAAATATTTTTAATTGTGTCATTTGTAAGTTTTTAAAGCCACAAGGATCAATCGCTTCAAAAGGAGATAAATCCATATCAATATTCATGCTTAAACCATGATATGAAGCATGATTTTTGATACGCAATCCCAATGAAGCAATTTTTTTATTTTCAATATAGACTCCAGGGGCTTCTATTTTAGCATTGGCTTTGATATCGCGACGGGATAAAAAATTCACAATACTTTTTTCGATTAAAGTCACAAAAGATCTAATGGTGAGTTGATAGCGCATAAGATCGATAAGTGGGTAAATAATGAGCTGACCTCGGCCGTGATAAGTAATTTTTCCACCTCGATCAACAGGAAGAACTGAAATATCAGTTCTTAAAGGCTTTTTAAAATCTTTTCGATTTAAACCCAGTGTATAAATAGCCTCATGTT
>B570J14230_10000361_pt1 | contig 17798 bp, 22 predicted proteins | sample LakMenepilimnion_3_FD_14230 | JGI IMG/M metagenome (IMG submission 14230) | reverse complement strand
TCTCTACTCAAGAACTATCTCCACAAGATGCTGGGAGACTATTCTCGTTGAATCAGAAGATGGCATACATTGGCATTAAGGAGGAAGCATTCAGTAATAGCGATTTGGATATTGTTAACCAACTCCAAGCAGCACCAAATGATGTCAAGCAGAAGACTCCAAGCCATAGACTAAGAGCCATACTTTATGTGTATTGGAATGAAGATAACGCTGGGTATCCTGATTTTGATTCTTTCTATACTCATACTATGGAGATGATAATTCAACATTTCAAATCCAAACTTGATGTATTAAAAATAGGATAACAAAAAATAATAAAAGCAGTAGCGATATGGAAAGACGATTTATACAAGGATTAAAAAAATTAACCGACAAGACAGATGTGTTTTGGAAAGGGGCTTTATTTATAACTATTGCTTATAGATGGAGTAATGAGCAAAACCATAGTTACCCTGTTGGTGCATACAAAACACTTGATAGTGCTATTAATAATGCAAATAAAGAAGTATGTGAAAGGGGAGGTAAGTATGGATGCAAGGTGTATGCAACACAACATACAAATAAATTTAAAGACGATAGATTAGTAGAAATTTATGAAATTGAAAGCCCATACAAAGGGATAGCAGAAAAAAAAGTTTTATAAATTATTGCTACTAACGTACAATAATATGAGAAGTTGGGGGCTGTCGTGAGCAGTTGACAAAATGAGTCCTACCCCACGGAGAAGATGCCGAAAATGACGGTTAAACATCGATTCCCCAATTTCTTATATTTATTGTTATAAAATCGTTTTAATGTTTTAATACTAAGTTATAATATTGTATATTTGAAAAATAGAATGAAAGGACACACGAAAATCTATATGGATTATTTTAGCTACGATGTATCAGATTTCATTGGATGCGAAATGTGTGGAACTAAAGCAGTAGATATCCATCACATAGAGGCAAGAGGTATGGGAGGAACTAAGAAGAATGACACAATAGAAAACCTAATGGCACTATGCAGAAAATGCCACTTAGAATATGGAGACAAATCTCAACACATGGATATGTTAAAAACAAAGCACTTAACAAACTTGACACAATAAAAAAAGAAATGATATATTTACTCCAAAACACCGAAACCTCAGAAATTGAAGGTATGTCAAATTGCCCATTTATAATTGATAATGAAAATTTTTTAATAGGCAAACAGATTTTAATTATACCTGAATGGATGACAGATTTCTTCCCAGCATATGGAAGAGGATGAATACGACAATTGGTTCCCTGACCAAAGCATATTATGAAAAATAAAGAACAACACGAAAAAGATATTGTCAAGGTTATTAAAGACAATAAGATAATGCGAATTCAACACATATTCCCATTTTATCCCGATTTAAAATCTGCACAATTTTACAATCTTGAGTTAGAAAAATCGGAAAGTATAAAAGAGGCAATCGCATTAAATAAATCTACAACGGTTAATTTTCTCCTTAATAAGTGGATAGACTCAGATAATCCGACACTTCAGATATCTGCATTTAAAGTAGTATGCGATGATGAGGAAAGGAAGAAATTAAGTTTGCAATATGTTGAATCCGAAAACAATCATCAGGTAAAAAAGTTTGAAGTAGAAATCATTGGAAGCAACCAAGATAAGAACTAATGTAGTATTTGAGCATTTGGCTACATCCAATAAGAGGATAATAGTTGAGCAAGGAGGCACTCGTTGTTTAGTTGGCGATACGTTAATTAATTGCATAGACCATTATAAGCCTATTAAGGATATTAATATAGGAGATATAGTTTGGTCAATGGATGAAAAATGCAATATTGTTAAAAAGCCAGTTATTAATAAGTTTATATACAAGGTTGGGCAACATAACCAAAAAAGTATTACTTTTGTTCTTTTAGATGAAACAAATATTACTTGTACCGATGAACACAAATTATACACTTCAAATGGATATGTTAAATCAATTGACATTGCCAACAGAATGTTGGAAAGCGATAGATGGCACAAATCAGATGTATTATATATCAAGTCTTGGAAGAATATTGACAATGAAGTACAAAAACAAAAAAGGAGTGGATGCAGTAAGGATAATGAAACCAGCATTAGATATGAATGGTTATTTAAGGACGATGATTGCAATCAATGGGAAAACTTCTACAATAAAAATTCACAGATTAGTAGCAACTTATTTTGTCAAAAATCGCAATCAAAAACCACAAGTAAATCATCTAAACAACAACCGAGCAGACAACCGAGCAGAAAACTTGGAATGGGTAACTCACAGAGAGAACATGGACCATATGTTACAACAAGGAAGACAAGCGATGAACAATGGCTCAAAGAATGGAATGGCAAAATTGGACGAGGATATAGTAAGGAAAATCAAGAAAGAATATATTCCAAGGATTGTAATGATGAAGCATTTGGCAGAAAAGTATGGTGTGAAGACATCAACTATAAAGGATATATTGTTGAAGAGGAGTTGGGTGCACATTGTTTAGATATTAGCGAAATAAAGCAAATAATTTTTCACGAAACATTAGAGGATATTTATGATATTGAAGTAAAAGATACACATAGCTATCTAATAACTGATAAGAATATAATTTCTCATAACTCTGGGAAAACTTATAACATTCTGATGTGGTTAATATTTGGCTATGCATTCAACAATACGGGCAAGACTATAACTATTTGCAGAAAAACCTATCCATCTCTTAGAGCATCATCAATGAGGGATTTCTTTGATATTCTCAAGGAGCATGGAATTTACAATGAGGATGACCATAACAAATCCAATTCAGAATATCAGCTGGAGGGAAACCTATTTGAATTTATCTCGTTGGACCAACCACAAAAAGTCCGAGGCAGAAAAAGAGCCATCCTATATATTAACGAGGCAAACGAGTTATATTATGAAGATTGGCAGCAGCTAATTTTAAGGACTACTGAGAAAGCTATACTTGACTATAACCCATCGGATGAGTTCCATTTCATTTATGATAAGATAATCCCAAGGGAAGACTGCGATTTCTTTGTAACCACATATAACGACAATCCATTTCTCGATGACAACATCATAAAGGAGATTGAAAGATTAAAACTAATAGATGCTGAGTATTGGAAGATATATGGACTTGGAGAGAGAGGACAATCGAGAAGCCTTGTATTTAGCCATTCATCTATTAACTCAATTCCTGATGAGGCAAAATTAAAAGCATATGGAATGGACTTTGGATACTCGCAAGACCCAACATCATTAATTGCCATGTATCATTTGGGAGATACAATATATCTTGATGAGTTAATATTCCAAACGGGTATGACCAATCAGGATATTGCCAATAGATTAAAGGACCTACAACTTGATAGGAGAGACTTAATATGGGCAGATAGTAGTGAGCCTAAGAGTATTGAAGAGATTCATCGTATGGGCTTTAATGTACGTCCAGTCATCAAGGGAGCAGATTCCATTAATATGGGCATAGATATAATGAGGAGGTATAAATTGGTAATAACAAGCCGAAGCATTAACTTAATCAAGGAGTTTAGAAATTACAAATACATCGAGGACAAGAATGGCAAAGTATTAAATAAACCAATAGATGCCTTTAACCATGGAATCGATGCATCAAGATACGCTTGTATGATGACCTTTAGCAGACCAAATGTGGGGCATTATGCAGTAAGATAGTTCTTTTTTATCTAATCGTGTACAACCCTATTGCTGCGAAGTGGATAGGGTTTTTTATTTATTTTTAATTTATTTTTATTTTATATTGCAAATATGAAATACTATTGTATATTTGCATACACAATTAAACACAACACTAAAAATAAAAATCATGCTAATTAACACATCAAAACCAAAACACGAAAAAATCGAAACACATTATCAAGATATGTGGGTTACGATAAATTCATTTTACAATTGCCCTTTAACAGGAATGCCAATGACAATTTTAAAGTACATTGAAAGCATTAAAAACCTTACTTATAATTTAGACGTAGAGAAAGTTAATCCAAAACAACAGTATTTTAATACAGGTGCAACTGCTTATTCTGCTGCTGTTAGTTATGTTATTACTCATAGAAATGGCGAAAAACACATATTTCTTATAAGAAAAAGAAATGATGGATTTGGTGAAATGTCTTTTAAATGGTCAGGTACTTATTCAGAGTGGGAAGCGTATTCAACTATTAAAGCACAAAAAGAATTTTTAAAGGTAATGGATAGATTTAATGAGATGTAATAATGGCGAAGAAAAAAGAAAAAAGGGGTGGCACTCGGCAAGGGTCGGGTGCTAAGCCTAAATAAAAAAAATATGACGCATCAACTTATAAAAGACCATTTCTCAATATCAAAGCCATCATGTCGATACGGCAAAAAGGGCGATAAGGTAAAGATAGTATATGAGCATAACGCAACTTGTATTGTAGAAAATGAGCAGAAAGAGAGATACCACATTAGATTTAATTTATTAGAACCAATTAAAATATGAAAACATACAAAGTAATCAACCGAGAAACTGGAGAGGTAATATGCTCTGAATTAGATTTAGACATGGCAGAGTTTATGCTCCATGACTACGAGAAACAAGATATCCATGATGGAATATTTGTAAAGGACTTCTACCAAATAATTGAAGAATAGTAATGACCAACATAATTAATTTTAGCGGAGGTAGGACATCAGCATATATGACTAAAAAACTTATTGATGAAGGTCTTAAAGATTATATTGTATGCTTTCAAAATACAGGAAAGGAAATGCCATTAACCTTAGATTTTATTAACGAATGCGATAAGCGTTGGAATCTTAATATACTATGGCTTGAATACCGCAAAGGAAATAAATTTGAAATAGTTAACTATGAAACTGCATCACGAGATGGAAGACCATTTAAAGAGGTCATAGAACATTATAAAGGATTTTTGCCTAATGTAAGAATGCGATATTGTACAACCGAATTAAAGATTAAAACTTTAAAACGATATTTAAAAAGTATTGGGATTAAAGAATATACCAATTACAATGGAATCCGATATGATGAGCCACGAAGATGGGCAAAAATAAAAGAAGCAAAGATATCTATTGATGTAGAATTGCCATTAGTAAAATCCCAAACTACAAAAGCAGATGTTTTAAAATGGTGGTCAAAGCAAGAATTTGATTTAAAAGTCAAAGAACCATATGGCAACTGCGATTTATGTTTCCTAAAGGGTAAAGGGAAATTAGCAATAATTGCAAACGAAAAACCTGAATTATTTGATTGGTGGATTGATAATGAGAATAAAACAAATAACACTTTTAAAAAAGAAATAAGCTATCAAATGTTAAAAGATAAAACCGTAGCCCAGCAAGGATTGTTTGACGAAGACCCATCATTTGAATGTTTTTGCAATATAGATTAAAATGAAAGATACACTTATAACATATCAGAATGATGTATTAGAATACATCTCCAGCAAAAAGCCATTAGGAATACTTGAAATGCTATTGCTACTTGAAAAATATAACCATATAATCAAAAGGAATTATATGAACTTCAATGACCCATGGATAGTTGGAGATTTCATTATTAGCGAAGAAAATCGTATCTTTAATGGCAAATAAGCCAAACCAAACATTTAAACAAAAATAAGTTATATTAAAAGATGGCAGTTCCACAATCAATTAACGACATCAAACTTTATCAATGGACTGAGTTCCTTGAATACTTGGACACCAATCCAAATGACAATGATTTGTCAATCATGGCTATCTCACTATTTTGTGAAATAAGCACAGAGGCAGTACGCAAGTTAAAACAAAAGGAGAAAGAGAGCATCTTATCCCAAATCAATACTGCAATAGCTGAGAGAGTCCCTTTTGCATCTAATTTTACATTTAACGGAATTGACTACGGATTTATTCCAAACTTGGATAAGTTATCTATTGGCGAGTTTGCCGATATTGAATCCTACGAAAAAGACAATAAGGACTTATGGAAAGTTATGTCAATCCTTTATCGTCCAATAGTAGAGCAGCAGCCATATAACCATTATGCCATTGAGCCATACTCAGGTAGAATGAATGCAGACTTTAAAAATATGCCCGTAGGAATAGTACTATCTGCTCATGTTTTTTTTTGCAATATCGGACAAGAATTATTGGGTTATATCCTGAAATCTTTGGAGGGAACGAAGAAGGGAACAGCGATATCAATTTTGAGGGATTCACTAAGAAATGGGGATGGGCTGGATTCATTTATGGACTTTGTAACGGGGACATCCTTAATTTGGAAAAAGTATCAGAACTCTCTATCCATACCGCCTTTATGTTTTCAGCCTACAAAATTGACTGGCAAAGCATCCAAAACAAAATAATAAAAAAAGGGAATAGAAAATGAACATAAACCAAAATCACATCGGTACTGGGAATTACTTTTGGAAGACCATAGCTGCAAGTTTAGATGCACAATACTCCCATGGCAGTTTAACTGAATTTGATTTTAAGAGTGTAACGGTATTCCCATTGCTCCATATTACTTTGGTAAGAATTGATGTCGATGAAGCCATTACAACATTATCGTATCAAGTTATGTTTGGAGACCAAAACATAAGCTATTCAACGGATTTCCAAGGCAAGAACTTAGTAGATGTATTTGCATCTGCTGGATATACCGAAGACAATAATTATGCATTCATTATTCAAGAACTCTATGTAAGGCTTGTGAAGGCTATCCGCAGTCAGGAGATGGCTATGTATACTAATCTTAATGTTGTGAGACCTTTTACAATGAATCCATTTGCTGACTCATTCGATGCAGTATTAAGTGGATTTACTCTCGATATTAATCTAACCATCATTAATCCAATAGTTACTGATGGCTGGTGCTAAAATGCCTAATACTGAAAAGCAGATTGAGAGGATGGCAGTTGAATTCAAATTGCAGATTCAAGGTCAACTAAGGAGGAAGAGAAAAAGAGTCAGCATCAGGGCTAAATGGACAAAGGATGGTAAGACATGGAAACCAAGCAAGATAACCAAAAGCACTTACACAAGTAACTACAAGGCATCGGGAAATTTAATAGATTCAGTCCGAGTAGAAGGCAAAGGTTTAGATTGGGAAGTTATTATGTTGCCATATTCTTATTATGTAATTAACGGGAGAAAGAAAGGAAAGGGTATTCCGATTAAAGCCATGCAACAATGGATTAAGGACAAGAAAATAAAACCAAGGCAATCGGAAACGGGGCAGTTTAAATCAATGAGCAGAGAGACAATGGGTTTTCTAATGAATAGAAAGATTAAATACTTTGGCATCGAGGGTTTTGATTTTGTAGAACCAGCAAGAAAGGATGTCCTTAAACGATATCAAGGTGCATTGACCAAGGCAATTAAAAAAGACATTTTAAATATTATCTAATGGCAATAACATACAACCAACAACCGAGTGGAAGATTAGGAGCAAATAGTCCATTGATATATCAAGTAAGCGATGCAGCCAACTCAGGTACTGCTGGATTCTATTACAATTTTGATATCTATGTATGGAGTGGAAGCACAACTACTCCAGCTACTCCAATTGCAACGCTAACAAAATTGCCTGATACCTATGCATCAAGTAGAGCCTACATAGATATTCATAGAATAGTAACTCAATATATTTCCTTGAACGCATTTGTATTTGGAACACTTCAGCCAACTATTGGAACTGGAGCATATTGGGTGCTGATAAAAACATCAGGATATAATACTGCAAGTGGAGCAAGTCCTATAAGTGCAATAGTAGACTCTAATCGAATATTAGTTACAAGGGGATATAGTTATACGATAGATGGAATAGATGCCGCATATACAAATAAAGTTTATACGGATAGAACATCCATACTATTGAATACTGATTGCACTATGGATTATTTATGGTATGATGCATCAGTAGTTACAAGCATTCAAATAGGAGCAGCAACTTATTATCCAACTGCTGGAACAACAAGCAGTCTATCCATTCAAGGAATTGAACTTAGGGAAGCATTGAATTTAGCTTTATTATGGGGAACAAATACCCAAATAACATTTGTTGCTGCAAGTGGCAATGTTGTTATTCCAATCACATTTGAATGTCCAAATAAATATGGCAATACCACTACTTTATTCTTAAACAAGTATGGAGTATGGGAAGGGATGACATGGAATGGAGTGAGCCAAGCTAATGTATCAGTTACCAAAGAGAATTATGAAAGTGCATTATTTGTAGGTGCAAATATGACTACACAATGGACATATGGCATGAGGCAGAAGAAGAACTTTAACATCAATACAAAAAAGACATTAAATGTCAACACAAATTGGATACCTGAATCGGCAGTTGAATCAATGGTGCAGTTTACATCCTCTGAGGCAATACTCATTTGTGATGGAACGGATTACTATGCAGCCAATGTAATAGATTCCCAAGTGGAGGTTAAGAAAGCCACCAATATAAAATTGATACAATATACGATGCAGTTAGAATATTCTCAGCCATTAATTAACAAGATTGTTCGATGAGATTTAGCCTATCAATATCGGGTGTTACCGCAGATTTATTCCAAGATGAGACTATCAGCCTAACAAGGCAGATAAAAGATTTTACTGCTTTAAATACGGTATTTACTGATTTTACTCAATCGTTTCAAATCCCAGCTACCGATATTAACAACGGTATATTCTATAATTATTTTGAAGAGAATATCGCACTAAATGCAAGTGGATGGAGTCCAGCATTCAAGTTATTAGCTAACATTGAGATTGACTCATTGCCCGTATTCTTTGGCATCATAGAATTATTATCCGTTGATTATACGGATGGAGTTCCAAGAACTTACAACATATGTTTCTATGGGCAGTCCAAAAATTTGTTGACCATATGGGGTGAGGATATGATGAATGATATTGATTGGTCAGCATATAATCACAATATAGATGATGCAACGGCAGTATCATCGTGGACTGGTGGTTTATTAGCTGGAAATGTTGTATGGGATATTAAGGATTATGGATTTGGTTGGACTTATACAACGGCTAAAATTTCAAATAATATTGCACAAGGAGTAGGAATTACATTTGAGAATTTAAGACCATCAATACTTTTAAAAAGAGTAATAGAAAAAATATTTACTGCTTATGGATTTACATTATACGGGACATTATTAGCAAGACCTGAGTTTACTAATTTATTTGTAACTCCTATGAATAATGCTGGTCCATTTTATGATGTTATTGCTCCGATGTATGGATTATTTTCTGCGAATAGTACATTAACATCAGTTACTGCATCTACTACATCAATGTCAGGATTGAATACTCTAACTGCTGGTAATAATATTATATCTAATCCATCTTTAGCATGGAGTAATGTAAATAATAAATATACCGTACCCGTAGCTGGAGATTATACATTTACATATGGAGTTACATTAACTAATTTAACCATCGGAGTAAAATTATTTACACAAATAGTAGTTAATAATAAAACCGTTGGAAATTTTGTAAATGGAAATTCTACAAGTTATAATGGCAAGACACATACTACTGCAATAGTAAGATTAAGTAAAGGCGATATAATTGAATTGGTATATAAGAGCAATACTACAATGACCGTAAATACTACAATAGCGTGTACTATTGCACCTCCTAATGTTTATAGGTCAGTTATAATGGCTGATGCGTTTCCTAATGTTAAAATAGTAGATTTTCTTAGTTCAGTATTGACTTCATTTAATGCGATTATTATTCCTGATGGAAGCAATGGTTTTGAAATCCATAATTTAAATGATTGGTATGCATTAGGAGCAAATAAAGAATACACTAAATATATTGATTTTGCTACAATGAATCAAAAGAAGCAGACTATTCCTAATTCAATTACGATGAGCCATGCAAAGGGAGAAGCATTTGCTCAGAAATTTTTTTATAAAACATATAAAAGAGAATATGGTTCTATGAGTGCTACTCCAAATGTAGATTTTAGTGAAGGGGAATTAAAAATAGAAACATTATTTAGTATCAATCCACCGCAAAGACTAAATATTGTTAATGCAACTGGTATCGTAATTGCAGAAACTGATATAGATATTATATCAGTAACTGAAGATGGTAATAAAGCAGTAAGGCAAGATTTTATTTTGTTTTATTTTCAAGGGACTAAAGCCATTACATATCCATTCTATTTTGCATCGGTGTTAAAAACATCTCAGCCCGTATCAGCACCATATACTATTACCCCAACAACATCATCAAGCTATTCACTTGGGTTTGGGTTAGAAAGCCCAATACAAGGAGATTTGCCAATTAATACATTTTATACGAGTTTTTGGAATACATTTATTTCAAGATTGTTTTCAAGCAAATCAAGGATAGTAACATTAAAGGGATATATACCCGTATTGGTGTGGCTGCAAATGAAACTTAATGATACCATCTCCATATCAGGGAATTACTATAAGATTCAAAAAGTAACCTATGACTTATTATCCGAGGCAGCAGTATTGGAATTGATAACCTATCCTAATGTAGGGAAAATAAATGTTACGGGGTCAACAAGAAAAACTGCAACATATGATATTCCAGCCTCAAGTACAAATGGCTTGACATTTATGAATGGTGCTGGAGTAGTAAAGGGAATGCTTAATGCTACTCCATTTGCTGGTACATATGTTACTGATGCTTATCCAGTTTCTAATTACAATATGAGTGAAACTCAGAAATTATTAAGCATAGAAGATAATTTGACAAATAATATGGGACTTAATCAAATTGTACTTTATAACCTTTCAGTAGGAGTAGTAAATATAACCACATCATTAGTTACTTTTAATTTAAGTTCTCAAAGCAATTTAGGAGAAACTACCATCTATACTGGCAATGGGGCAACATCATCTGTTACTATTAACCAATCAGGACAATATAGAATTAGAGCAGTATTATCATTTCATTTAGCAAGTTCATTCCAAGGTATTAGTAAGATAGTAATTGATGACATAGATACTGAAGCCTACTCAATATTTTCGGGAAATCATGACCATACCGTCAATTTACTTACCTCAACAATAGTAGGTGCTGGTTCAGTAATAAAATTAGCCATGACAAGTGGAGATGGTTCTTCTCATAATGTAACATTTTCAAGGATATCGTTTACAATAGAAAAAATAATATAATGTACTCAAAAATAATAACATTACTACAAGCCGATGAATTTATGGGAGTATCTCATGAAGTGGATTTAGCCAAAGGGCATAAGGAAGCACTCCATACAGTTAAGGAAACATTCAAACAAATAAAGAGAAGTTATCATGGCAGAAAATATAAAGTTTAAAGTTGATGCCGATACCTCCTCTGCATCCAAAGGTGCTGAAAAAATAGCATCAAGTTTTAAAAAGGCAGAGAAAAGTGTTGATGACACAAATAAGTCCTTAAAAGAGGGTGGTAAATCAGGCAGCAAATTTGGTTCTATTATCGGTGGACTTAAATTCGGTGCTGGACTTGCAGCTGGAAAAGGAATACTTGATAGTGTTATGGGTTCTCTTATGGAGAACGAAAAGGTAGCTAATTTATTTACCAAAGCATTATCAGTAATAAGCGGAACTGCAAGTGCATTGGCTGAAATATTAACACCAGCATTTGAGGCAATAGGTAACGCTATATCCAATCCAAAGAAAGCATGGGATGATGTTGTAAAAGCATTTAAGGATGGTTCAGCATGGATAAAAGAGAATCTAATTGACCAAGTTCTTGATGGGTTTATAACTATTGTAAATGACCTATCAATCGGTGTATTGAATTTAAGAAAGAATTGGAATGATTTTACGGGAGATGCCGAGGAGTCAGCATCAATACAAGAAGAGATTAACGGGTTACTTGCAGAGAATATAGAGATTGCAAAGAAACAAGCAGAAAGGCAAGAAGAGGTAGGAAAAGCAGTAGGAAAAGTTACAAAGTTCTTTAAGGATTCAGTTACCACTATTAAAGATTCAATCAGTGCAAGTATAGAGAATGCCGATGCCTTAAAATCAGCTACTAATAATATCATTATCCAAACTGCAAAGATTAATGAGAAGATTAAAGCCTTAACCGAAGAACAAGCCTTAAACGAAAGTATTGCCAATAACGAAAGATTAAGTTTCCAAGCGAGAATTGATGCCATCACTAAAAATTTAGAACTTAAAAGGCAAGAAATTGAGCAGCAGAAATTACTAATACAAAACGAAATAAATCTCTTAGCCTTACAAAATCAAGGTAATAAACAAAGTGCTGAGAAAACTGCTCAGATAACTGCATTGGGTATTACGATGAAGGGGTTAGATTCTACGATAAAAGAAACCGAAATTGCAGTATCGGATACAATAAGAGGAATTGAAGACCAAAGCAAAGATGGTTTAAAAGCCATTACTGATGCTACTACCGAAAGTAATAGAGCAATACTTGAAGCGTCAGCCCAAACTGAAATACTCGAAAAGGATAAACTTAAAAGACAATTAGAAGCCATTGAGACATCAAGACTTGCCTATGCAACTGCAATAGATGAGCAGATGAGTAAGGAAGTAGAGGGAAGTGCAAAATACAATGAATTACTTGCTGAGAAAATTGCCAAAGAGGGAGAATTTATCGCAGCAAGAATAACGGGAGAGGCTGAATATAATGCAGCAGCTAAGGAATATGCTGAACAACAAAGACTTGAAGCGGCAAATAACTTAGAAATGAAAGCCCAAGCAGTTAATATGGCACTTAATGGAGTATCTTCTTTGTTAAAGGAAGACTCCAAAATGAAAAGTGCTATTGCTATTGGACAAGCAATTATGGATACTTATGTAGGAGCAACAAAAGCACTTGCACTTGGTGCTGGAACTCCTATGGGATACATCAATGCAGCAGCAATCATAGTAGCTGGTATAGCAAATGTTGTTAAAATTAAAAAGGAAGCGAGTAAACTTGCATCTGATATTGGTGGAAGTCCACCATCAGGAGGAAATATACCATCAGTTGGACCATCAATCAATATAGCCAAATCAAATGTTGATAGTAATACTCAACTCAATGCATCCATCAACGGGGATAAAATGAAACCAACAAAAGCCTATGTTGTATCAACGGAAGTTACAACGGGAACAAGCCTTGATAGGAAGATTTCACAAAGTGCAACAATAGGAAAATAATAGTTATATTTATTATGAAGACATCATATCAAAAATTCATGGCATCAAGTGCCGTTAAAGAGGTTTCCCCAGTCAAAATAGAAATGGCAACCGCTGAACAATTAGACAATTATACGGGTGATTTAATAAATGACATTAAAGCAATTGATGGATTGGCAACTCAATTAAAAGCAGTGTTGCAATTAGTTAATCAAGGTGTAAATAAAATTAAAACAATCGAAAGCGGTCAAGAATTGATACAAAAAGAATTAAGTGCGTTTAGAGTTGATGCACAAAAACTTGGATTAATGGCAAATGAAATTCCACAATGGAAAAGATTGGATAACACTTTGGTTGCATCAATGCGTTCTTTAGGAGCATTAATTATAGCCATTGAGAATATTAATAATGTTTCTAAAAAAGTATAACAATGCGTATAGTTGAATTGATATTGGATGAAGAGCATATTGCTCATGGTATTGATGCCATCAGCATAGTATCAGCACCAGCTATTGAGTCCAACTTTATAGCCTTGAAATCTCAGCAAATACAATTTGCTACCGTTGATGCCGATAAACAAATATTGATTGGTGCAGCATTAATTCCTGACAAGCCTATTTATCGTAACCAAGATGGAGAAGAGTTCCATTGTTACTTTTCAAAAGCAACGGTTCGCAGAGCATCAGAACTTTATTTGCAGAAGGGGAATCAACATAATGCCACCTTAGAACACCAAGTAAGTCTATCAGGAATATGCTTAATAGAGTCATGGATTAAGGAAGATATGGTGCATGATAAATCCGCCAAGTATGGCTTAAATGATGCCGTAGGAACTTGGATGGTATCAATGAAAGTTGATAATACTAAAGTTTGGGAGGAATATGTAAAAACGGGATTGGTAAAAGGATTCTCAATAGAAGGTTTCTTTGCAGACAATAGTCAAATCAAAGCAGAGAAGATTACACCTAACCAAGAACTTGATGAATTGATAAAATCATTGGGTTATGAAAAATCTAACAAAGTAAATTAAATAGTTATTTTAATATATGTCAACCGAGAAAAATACCTTAAATAGAGTAATGGAGCTACTTGGCTATAAAAAGTCAGTAGCGATTGAACTTGCTCAAAAGAAATCTCAGGATGGAGCAACCACATTTGATTCAGAATCATTTGCAGTTGGCGATGCCATTACAATAGTAACTGAGGATGGAAACATCGCAGTTCCTGAGGGAGAATACGCATTAGAAGATGGAACAATAGTATCAGTAGATGGAGGAGGAGTAATAGTTGAAGTTGCAACTGCTGGGGAAGAAACTGCTGAAGAGGAAGTTGTTGCATCAAATGTACCTGATGCTGCATCTCAAATACCTAAAACGGTAATTGAAACAATGACTAAAGAAACACATTTTGCAGAGGAAATTGAGCCAGTTGCCGAAGTAACAACCGAAGAGCAAGGAGCATTGGTAGATAATTTAGCTGGATTAATTGATTCAGTTACACCTGATGCAGTTACACCTGAAATAGCACAAGCAGTTGCTACCGCTATTGCAGATAAGATTGTAAGCATTACCGAAACTGAAGAAGGAATGGCTATGATAGCAGAATATAAATCTAAAGGTAAGACTAAGATGAGTTCTCAGACTAATATTAAATTAGCTGAATTGATGCGTGAAAATGCAGAACTAAAAAATAAGCTACAAACTGAAGAAGGTAGCAGAACTAAATTCAGTCCTGAGAATAAAGCAGATAATAAACTATTGTTTAAATTATCTCCTCAAAGAACTGAAACTATCCAAGACCGAGTTATGGCACAATTATTCAACAATTAAAAACAAATGAAAAATAGAAACATCCAATTGTCTGGTCCTACATTAAGTACCAACACCTATGCTGGAGAGTTCGCAAATAAATACATCGCTGCTGCGTTGTTGAGTGGCGATACTCTTGCTAAAGGTCTTATTACCTTGCATCCAAATGTGGCTTACAAGGAAGTTATCCGTAACTATGCCACAAGCGTTGTTATTGCAGATTCTACTTGTGATTACACCGATGGTTCATCAGTAACACTTAGCGAATATGTATTGACACTTGCTGAAAAGCAAGTTAACTTAACGCTTTGCAAGAAAAGTTTACAACAAACATGGGAATCCATGCAAATGGGTTTCTCAGCATTCGATTCTTTGCCACCAACATTTGAAGATTTTGTATTAGCCCAAACTGCCGCACAAGTTGCTCAGCAAGTTGAACTTGGAATATGGACATCTACATTATGGTATAACGGTACATTAGCTGAAGGAATGATTGGCTATTTACTTGATAATACTTGTATCGCAGTAAATGCATCAGGTATCTCAACTGGCTCAAACATTGCTGCTCGTTTGCAGAGTATGTTAGATGCATCTCCAGCCGCATTATACGGTAAGGAAGGATACCAATTCTATGTTGGTCCATTCACAATGAAAGCATACCAAGCAGCACTTTCTATTGGTAACTATAATTTCCAATTTTATGTTGGAGAGAAGCCAATGAACTTCCAAGGTATTCCTGTAACATTATGCCCGGGTCTTAACGATTACGATTGTGTATTAGGTTTGAAATCTGATTTACACTTTGGAACGGGATTGTTAGATAACTACAACGAAGTTAAAATGTTAGACATGGCTGATATAGATGGTTCACAAAATGTAAGAATCATCATGAGATTTACGGGTGGCATCATTGCTACTAATGTTGGACAACAAGTAGTTCTAAACGTAACGGTATAATTATGGCTTGTAATACTATTGATGCTCGTTTAGAGCCTTGCAAAGAATACATCGGTGGTATACAAGGGATATTCCTTATACCATTCGTATGGAGTGATGTTATTACATATCAAACTACGGGTTCAAATATTGGTTCAGTTTTAACAATAAAAGATTCTGCTGCCGTATTGAAGACTGGATATTTTTGGGAATTGAAAGGTGCAAGTTCGTTTGAATATGCTCCAACATCAGATAGAAATGGAGGAACAACAATGTTTACTACCACTCTAAATGTAAATTTCAAACCATCTTCAGTTACAACTGCAATGAAAGATTTTACTGATATGATGACCTTAACACAAGGTAGATTTAGAATCGTAGTTTGGGATAGAAATGATAACTTTTGGTTAATGGGAGAGCAGTTTGGAGCAGATGCTACCACGGGAGCTGGTTCATGGGGAACTGCATTAGGAGATCCAAGGACTTATTCAGTTACTTTCATTGGAGAAGAATCAGAGCCACCTAAACCATTGAATTCTACAACATATGCTGGATTGAGTACAATATTTACTCCTGATAGTACACCATCATAAACTTTTTCCATATTTATTGTACAAGTAGCCTTGCAGAGATGTAAGGCTATTTTTTTTAACAAAAATTAAGTTTATGGTTATATTAATATGTACCTTGTACCAAATCAGATATCGTTGAGCATATATCCTTATGTTGTATTCCCAGCGACTCAAGTTAATATTGACATCATTCATAAGCAGACCAAGACAACCGTTACTGCATTGGTTAGCTATACAAGCACCAATTCACAAGTAACGATTACATTGCCATCTTTGACACCTATAAGTAATGTAGCAAATAATTTAGATGAGTGCATAATTAGGATATATGGAACAACGGGTATTATGTTATACGAATATATGTATCTTTGGGTAATTGATTCTGCAAACATATTGCTACATAGAAAAACTTGGACAACAACCGCTAATAACGATAATTCATGGATAACACTATAAAAGATGGAGTAAGGATAGTTTCCCTATCTACCTATACAAGCCCAGCCATCATAGAAAAAAACAACAAAGATTGGATTGAGTATGGAGTAGACAATAATTACTACGGTCATCTTATAGATATGTATCATGGCAGTCCAACAAATAATCGTTGCATTAAAGGAATTGCAGACTTAATATATGGTAAGGGATTGGATGCCAAGCGGTCAAGCAAAAACTTAGCTGGGTATATTGAATTAAAAAAATTAATAAGCGATGACTGCATGAGGAATGTAGCCATGGACTTAAAGTTATTGGGACAATGTGCATTTCAGATTGTGAAATCAAAAGATAAGAGTAGAATAGCGAAAGTCTACCATTTCCCGATGCAAACCATCAGACCTGAGAAGTGCAACGAAGATGGAGATATTGAGGCATACTATTATTTTTATGATTGGACAAAATTAAAAAGAACATCGACTCCAAAAAGGATTGTAAACTTTGAATTAAATCCTGAGGCAGCAGAAAGTATATTGGTAGTTAAACCATATTCAACGGGTTCATTTTATTTTTCTCCCGTAGACTATCAAGGGGGAGTTCAATATGCAGAACTTGAAACTGAAATTGCCAATTATCACATTAATAACATCATGAATGGTCTTGCACCATCAATGCTTATTAACTTTAATAATGGAGAGCCACCTGAGGAAACCAAGTCATTGATTGAGGCAAGTATACTTAGCAAATGGAGTGGCAGCAGTAATTCGGGAAAGGCAATAATAAGTTGGAATGATGGAGCAGATAACAAAGCCGACATAACACCAGTTCCATTGAGTGATGCCCATAACCAATATCAGTTCCTATCAACTGAATCTCAAGATAAGGTTTT
>B570J14230_10000359_pt1 | contig 17836 bp, 17 predicted proteins | sample LakMenepilimnion_3_FD_14230 | JGI IMG/M metagenome (IMG submission 14230) | reverse complement strand
CTTCTTGACCCATACGCATAACTGATCCGCGTCCGAATTGACGATCGATTTGGGACAGGGCTGCTTCTAACGCCTTGTCGCGGTCATTTGCCGCTGTTGCCATTTGTGACCCTTTCTTTTGGTCCTAGCTGTCTTTGTGCTTATTTACCTAAGGTAGGTGTTAGCACTGACATTTGTCCGGGACCTGGTTAGAGGCTGGGGACATCTCTTACCTGTGGACATTACTCGAACAGGTGTTCGAAGACTATCAGACACGCCGCTCAACGCGCCGAGGGTCCTAAACCCTGGTTATCAACCACTGCTTTCCACACAGTTTGAGCATCAAAGCCCAGTTTTAAAGCATCATCAACACTTACTCCACCCAGCTCAGGCAGCACAAAGTCCTTCGCCCAGGAAGCTGCGTACTCTTCCCCAAAGTGCTCTTTGAGTCGACGTCTTAATTCAGTAATCCACATAACACTGCCCAATTTAGACGTAACGTCTTACTGAAAGAATCACATTCATCATGGATTTCTATGGTTTTACTCTTTTGCTGCGCTGGATCTTGGGCTGGTTTATTCAACCTAAACTTCGTAGCCTGCCTAGCTCGTCTTTGAATCAAGATGTGGCAGTGATTATTCCTGCTCGAAATGAAGAAAAAACCATTGCAGAATTACTCACCTGCCTAAACAAGTCTTTAGTTAAGCCAGCTGAAGTTTTAGTGATTGATGATCACTCCACGGATCAAACTAGCGAAATTGCGAAATCTTTTGGAGTAAAAGTCATAACGGGGCAAATGCTGCCACCTGAATGGACTGGCAAAACTTATGCCCTACACCAAGGTGTGGAAAACACGAACTCACCAATTTTACTTTTTTTAGACGCTGACACTAAACCAAAACCAGAACTCATTGGAAAACTGATAAGTGAATTAAATAACTCAGGAGGACTAATTTCAGTTCAGCCCTTTCATGAAATGAAATCACTTTATGAAAGATTTGCTTCGGTCTTTAATCTCATAGGTGCAATTGGAGCAAGGCTGGGAGAAAGAAACGGTTTAGCTTTTGGACCGGTGATGATGCTTAAAAGACAAGATTTAGAAAAAATTGGTGGCATAAGTAAGGTAAAAAACCAATTATTGGAAGATCGAGCTTTAGGTTTACTTTTTCAAGAAAATGATTTAAATGTAAATACTTTTATCGGAAACAAAGATGTTTCATTTCAAATGTATCCATCTGGTTTAAAGTCCTTAACTCAAGGCTTTACTAAAAATATTGCAGCAGGCTCAGTTGGAATTAGCAAAACCAGATTTATTTTGCTTTTTACTTGGTTTAGTGGTCTTGTAGCAGCCGCGTGGGAGCTACCGTTTGCCTTTTTAGCCTGGACCCAAACTGGCGTTGCCCCGTCTTTTTATCAATATGCTTTAACAATAGGTTTTGGTATTCAATTCTGGTGGTTTGTCAGAAAACTAGGAAACTTTAACTTTTACTTAATCTTGTACCCATTTATGGTTCTTTATTTTTTGCTGGTTTTTTTCTATTCAGTAACCCTTACCTGGAGAGGTAAAGTAATTTGGAAAGATCGTTTCTTAGACGCTAAAAAAGGTTTAAAATGAGAGATTTCATTAAATTCATGCTTCTAAACACTGGAACTTGGGTGCTGTGGTTTTTCATTGTGGGATATTTAGTCACCAAAATCAAGGATAAATACTTAGAAAAAGATTATCTCTTCACATCTTTATTTGAATTTGAAAAAGATGGAACTTGGTTTAAAAAGTATCTAAAAATTGATAAATGGAAAGATAGGGTTCCTGAGCTGGGTGGCTATTTTGGGGATGGCTTTGAGAAAAGAACCGTGGCAGATGCCCAAAGTGATCAGATCAAACTCTTCATCAGGGAGACTCGTAGAGCAGAACTAGCACACTGGGTTATGACTGCAGGTTGGATTTTCACCACTGCTTTTAATCCTTTATGGGCAATAGTTTTTAACTTAGTATTTGCTCACGTGGTGAATTTTCCGTGTTTAATTATTCAAAGATACAACCGAGCAAGATTGATTAAAGTACTAAATTATAAAAGTTAAGCAGCTGCAGAATCTGATTTTTTAACAACAGGTAAAACTGTTACCCCAGTTGGGTTATTTTCAATTTTGGCTACAGCCTTTGTTACATCAAACATTAGTTTTGAAAGAGGTAAATTCAGGCCCCACAAATTGCACCAAGTAATTCAGAAGAAGCTTCCTTTTGGCCACGTTCAACTTCGCTTAAGTAACCTAAAGAAACACGCGCAGACTTTGAAATATCTCGTAATGATCTTTTTTGGGCATTGCGATGCAGACGCAACTGGTCACCGAGCACTTTTCGCAAAACAATCATTGCTCTATTTTAGCCCATCTCTTTAAGTAATGCCCTGTTATTCACACGAGCCGACTCAAGGTTAGTTGCAATATTTTCTCAACACTTTGCCCACAAATATCAGCTCGACTACCAGTTAATTCCAACTTTTGGCACATATTGTGGTCATCACTTGAGAAGGCCACAAATACTATTCCTGGCTCAAAACCTGCACTTGGATTTGGTCCTGCCACACCTGTAGTGGCAATGCCGATATCTGAATTCATTAATTTTCTTACATTTTGGGCCATAAGTAGTGCTACTTGTTCTGAAATGCTGGTGAATTGCTTAATCACTTGAGAATCAACATTTAAAACATTAATTTTTATCTCGTCGGTATAAGCAACCACAGAACCTTTGAAAACTTCAGATGCACCACTTATAGAGGAAAGACTTACTCCCACTAATCCCCCTGTTAGGGATTCGGCACTAGATATTGTTATTTTCTTTTGTTTTAGTTTCTCAACAACTTCGAGTGCTAAATTACTTGGCAACTATTTCATCTCGATCAGTAATAATTGCTTTCATAATGTAATCAACAGCTGTTGCAAGTGTCAGGATCACAGCAACATACATTAAGACTTCAGCTAACAGTGAGACAGTTTCAGGAAGAGGTAGGAGATAAAAACTTATTGCAATGATTTGCATAATCGTTTTTAACTTTCCTCCCCTGCTGGCAGGAATTACTCCCTTGTTAATAACCCAGAATCTTAAAAATGTGACAAAAAGTTCTCTTGCCAAAATTACCCAAGTAAACCACCAGTCAAGTAAATTCAAATAAGACAAACCAACTAATGCAACACCGATTAAGGCTTTGTCTGCAATTGGATCAAAAATCTTGCCAAAATTGGTAATCAAATTCCATCTTCGAGCAATAGTGCCATCAGCAATATCTGTTAAGGCAGCAATTATGAATAAAACACCAGCAATTAACCGATTAGAATCTGAAGCTGCGTCTTCTCTGAATAAAAGCCAAGCAAGTATTGGTACCACAATGATTCTGATGGTGGTAAGAAAATTTGGTACATTTATTGCACTAACCGCTGAAACTGGATCTGCAACGCGATCTGGCACAGCAGGTTTCAAAACTGGGCGCTCTATTTTGCTTCACCTCCAGGTCTGCTCCTACGCTACCTACAACAACTGCTTTTACTAATTCACCCACACTTGCAAAACTGTCCAAAATTGTCGTAATGCCATCAACTTCTGGTCCCTGCTCTCTAATTCGACCAGTTACACCATCTTCGTCGTTTGCTTCGACTAACACCTCTACCTCAGAATTAATTCGGCTGTGTGCTTTTTGTGACATGAGCTCTTCGGCAATGGAATTTAATTCATTAACTCTTTGATCAACAACTTCTTGACTTAAAGCATCCTTAAAACCTGCTGCCTCAGTTCCATCTTCTACCGAGTAACCAAAAATTCCAATCGCATCAAGTTGGGCTTGTTCTAAGAATGTTTTTACTTCCTCAAATTCTTTTTCAGTTTCACCTGGAAAACCAACGATAAAATTACTTCTAATTCCGGCATTTGGACTTAGTTTTCTGATGTTGGAAATCAACGTTAGAAAGTCTTTGGTCCCACCAAATCTTTTCATTCTTCTTAAGACATCAGGGTGAGCATGTTGAAATGATAAATCAAAATAAGGCACAACTTTTTCTGTTTTGACAATTGCCTCAATCAAACTAGGTCTCATTTCAGCAGGTTGCAGATAAGACAAGCGAATCCAATCAATACTGTTTATCTTTGAAATCTCAGGTAACAAGGTTTCTAGCAGTCTGATATCTCCCAAATCTTTGCCATAACTGGTGGTGTTTTCACTAACTAAAAATAGTTCTTTAACACCTTCTTGTCCTAACCACGCTGCTTCCTCCAAAATTTCTGAAGGTCGGCGAGAAAGATAAGAACCTCTAAACCTTGGTATGGCACAAAATGTGCAACGGCGATCACAACCTGAAGCAAGTTTTAATGGAGCTGTTGGTTTGTTGTCTAATCTGAAACGATTAAGTGGTTGAGCAATTTTTTGTTCACTTCTTGCAGTTGGTGAAATTGGTAAAAGTAGTCTTCTATCTTGAGGAACTGGTGCTTTAGGTCTATTGCCACTTAAAACTTCATTTAGTTTAGCTGTGATGTGATCGTAATCATCAAAACCTAATATTGCATCTGCTTCAGGAAGTGCTTTTTCTAGTTCGTTTCCATATCTTTCAGCCATGCACCCAACAGCTAAAACAGCTTTAACATTGCTGTTTTGCTTTAAATCATTTGCAGCTAACAAAGTGTCAATACTGTCTTTCTTGGCCGCTTCAATAAATCCGCAAGTATTAACAAATACTGCATCGGCATCACTTGGTTCTGTTACTAATTCAATTCCATCTTTTGATAATCGAGCAGCTAATTCTTCACTATCAACTTCATTACGAGCACAACCTAAAGTTACGATGGCTACACGAGTTGACATTATGATTACAGCCTAAAGAAACTACTTCAGGGATGCTACCGCCAGGTATATGCATCCCTAAAGAAATTACTGAACTGGACCTTCTGGTCCAAACTCAACTCTGACAACTTCCCCGTTGCCACCTGCTTTACCTAAAACTTGTCCATTGACGGTCAAAGTAATTGCACCAGCGTTACCCAGTAATAGTTTTACGCCTTCAACGCTACCTACTCTTTGTTCTTGACCTTCTCTAATTATTCCTTCAAAAAGTTCAACATCATTAACATCTGTTGCTCTAACCCAGCTGCTGTTTCCTTCAGCTTTTAGTAATACATCTACCCCAGGTGCTGGAACATTTGCTGTGAGATCTTCGGCTTCTTTTGTAGCAGCAGGTGATGGAGTAGGAGTTGGGCTAACTGTTTCTTCGGCTACAACATTTGTTGGGGAATTAAATGTTGATACCACTACGGAACCTATTGCGATCAAAGTAATTACACCCAAGGTTGAAGCCATAAGTAAAGACCAGTTTGTGCCTGATCTTGCACGAATATTTTCTAAAGGTTTAAAGAAACTACCTGAAAATTGGGAAGAATTATTTTGTTGTACAGCAACAACTGAAGCTACTTCTAAGATTTCAGTTTCCGGTGCAAGCACCGGTTGATCAAAAGGGGAATCACCAACTCCAGAAGCTGGATATAGGGCCATTAATTCATCAGGATTTAAATCTAAGGATTGTGCCATGGCACGGATGTGTCCGCGCACATAAACATCTGCGCCAACTTTTTCAAATTCATCTTTTTCAATATGTTTAATCAAAACTTCTCTAACACGAACTTTAGCGCTCAATTCAGAAACGGACATTCCCTTTGCTTCTCGAGCAAAGCGCAAACGACTACCTATTGAATCCTGCATTTAGCACCTCCCTTACGAAACGGTTGTCGAACCATCAAAGGGTATCACTATGTTCGTTTTACCGAATAAGTGGTATTTCTGTGATTAGAGTGACACCTTTAGGGTATACCCCTGAATTCCCCTGGGGCAAGGGGCCTAGATGAATTAAGCGTGAACTTCCCCGCGCAGAGATGACAAAGTCTCAACTAGTTCATCTGGTTTAACTAAAACCTCTCTAGCCTTAGAACCTTCACTTGGTCCCACGATGCCTCGTTCTTCCATCAAATCAATTAATCTGCCTGCTTTGGCAAAGCCCACTCTCAATTTTCTTTGCAACATTGATGTTGAACCCAATTGGGTTGAGATAACTAATTCAGCTGCAGAAAGCAATAAATCAAGATCATCACCAATATCATTTTCTACATTTGACCTGGTTGGATTTGCGTGCAATACATCGTCTCGGTATTCAGGTTCTGCTTGATTAGTCCAATGAGAAACAATTGTTCTTATCTCGGTTTCAGAAATAAACGCACCTTGAATTCGTGTTGGTTTAGAAGCACCCATTGGTAGGAATAAACCATCTCCTTGACCAACCAATTTTTCAGCACCTGCTTGATCCAAAATAACTCGAGAATCAGCCAAACTTGCGGTAGCAAAAGCTAACCTGCTTGGCACATTTGCTTTGATCAAACCTGTAACAACATCAACACTTGGACGCTGGGTTGCGATTACTAAATGAATTCCTGCAGCTCTTGCTAACTGGGTGATGCGCACAATGGCATCTTCTACATCTCTTGGTGCCACCATCATTAAATCTGCTAACTCATCTACTACCACTAACAAATATGGATATGGTTCAGGATTTGGTTTATCACCAATTGAACTTACTTTTCCAGCCTTAACAGCTTTGTTGTAATCATCAATGTGTCTAAAACCGTGAGCATGAAGAGCGTCGTATCTTACTTCCATTTCTTTAACAACCCATTGCAAAACTTCTGCTGCTTTTTTAGGGTTTGTCACAATTGGAGTTATTAAATGTGGCACACCTGCATAAGCTGCTAATTCAACTCGTTTAGGGTCAATCAAAATAAGTTTTGCTTCATCAGGGGTTGAGCGCATCAAAATTGATGTCACTAATGCGTTTATGCAGGAAGATTTACCAGCACCAGTTGCACCAGCAACTAAAATGTGTGGCATCTTTGCCAGGTTGGCACAAATTACTGCCCCTTCCACATCTTTACCTAAACCAACTACTAACGGGTGTCTTTCTTCAGTTGCAACGGGGGAGCTTAATAAATCAGCTAAGGCCACTAATTCACGATCTTGATTTGGAATTTCTACACCAATAGCTGATTTTCCAGGTATCGGAGAAAGAATTCTGACATCAGCACTTGCTACGGCATAGGCAATGTTTTTACTTAACGCTGTTACTCTTTCAACTTTTACTGCAGGTCCAAGTTCAACTTCATATCTTGTGACAGTTGGCCCACGAGAAAAGCCTGTAACTGTGGCATCTATATCAAATTGTGAGAAAACCTTAGTTAAAGAATCCACTACCCCATCATTAATTTTGCTTCTTGTTTTTGGAGTGGGACCAGGTTTAAGACTTGTTAGTGGTGGAAGTTTGTAATTTTTTTCAGCTTTCAAAGCCATTTGTTTGGCAACCGGTTTAACTGTTGGTTTGAGATGAACAACATTATCTTTAATTATCTGAATTGGTTGAGTTGAATCAACAGAGTTAATCACTGGAATTGGTTGAGTTGAATCCATATCGAATTCTTCCCCACTATCTGTGATGACTGGAGAAGCAGCAAATGGAACATCATCAACTAATAAATCTTCATCCTCAGTTAACTCTTCTTTTTTAGACCAGCGAGTCATCCATCGAGTTAAAACATTTCCCTTTTTGGTAACTTCTTCATCTTCGTATTCTTCTTCATAAGTCTCATCAATTAATCCATCTTCAAATTCATTTTCCTCATAATCAGATGAGGTGAACATGTCTAATTCTTGGTCAAGATCATCAACTTCTTCTTCAGCATCTCTTCGTCTTCCCCCAAGGGAAATGAATCCAACTAGATTCTTTATCTTTGTTCCAACAGCTGTTACTGGTGTCTTTGTCGTGATTAAGGTTCCGAAAAAACCAAACAATATAAGTAGCAACATGGCGATGAATCCATTTGTTAAGCCAGCTAAAGGTGTTGCAACTATCCAGCCCAACCATCCCGCTCCTGATTGCATGGCTGCTACGCCATCACCTGGAGTAGGTGTGCCCATAAATAAATGCCACAAACCTGCAACGCCAATTAAAATGGCTGTGACACCAATAAATATTCTTGGCCCATCACCTTTTTTGGCAGGATTTCTAAATGTTTGCCATGCGGAATAAACTAAAACAACAGGAAGAAATATTGTTAAAGCACCAACTGCTCCACTAATAATTAATTTAGAATAATTAGTTACAACTGTTTGTGTGTCAAACCAGCTTTGCGCCGCCACAATGATTGCTAAAGCTAAAAGTAATAGTCCTAAACCATCTCTTCTTTGTTTCTGATCTATTTCTTGAGCGCCATGACCAATGGCGCGAGCAATTGCCCCAAAAACTTTTGCTACTACTGACCAAGCCATGGCAATGAGTGAAAGAATTCGACCGAAAAAAAGCACCATGGTGCCACCACGAGATCTACGTGATGATTTTTGATTGCGGGCACGCGAGCGTGCCGGCGTGCTAGTAGCCATAAATAGAGATTACCCTCGTGCAACACCTGTTACTTGTGTATCAGAAGCGACTATTAGTGCGTGTCGTCACTTGAGACACAAAAATCTCTAAATTAACCCTGGAAGCCGGCTTCTCGATGGGCGCCATCACAAAACGGTTTTTGCTTTGAATGACCGCAGCGACAAAGCGACTTACTGGAAGCTTCTACTTGTTCAACGGTTACTTCGCTTTCACCTGGCTTGGTGTAATTAAGTTCGAAATCACCTTCAACTCTGATGGAACCATTTGGCTTAACAGTTATCTTTACTTTTTCACTCAATTTATTTCTCCTTATGCTTCAACTACTACGGGAACAATCATTGGTCTTCTTCGGTGCTGATCACTTACCCATTTACCTGTAGTTCTTCTGACAACTTTTTGTAACTGATTTATATCATAGACATTATTTCTCATAGCTTCTTCTAAATTAGCTTTAATTATTGGAATAACTTCATCAAAAACAGCATCATTTTCGGCAAACCCTCGAGCATGAATTTCTGGACCTGTGACTACTTTGTTCTCAACAGAGTCAACAACTACCACAACAGAGATAAAGCCTTCTTCACCTAAAATTCTTCTATCCTTTAATGAATCCTCAGCAACTCCACCAACACTTGATCCATCCACAAATACATAACCACAAGGAACAGCGCCTACAATTTTTGCTTTTCGTTTATGCAAATCAACTACCATGCCATCAGCAGTTATAACAACGTTTTCTTTATTCACACCTGTCTTGATTGCAAGTGCAGCATTAGCACGTAAATGCCTAGGTTCCCCGTGAACAGGCATAACATTTTTTGGTTTCAAAAGATTATAAAAATAAAGAAGTTCTCCACTTGCTGCGTGACCGGAAACATGAACTTTGGCATTGCCTGAGTGCACAACATTTGCACCCTGCTTTGTTAAACCATTAATAACACGATTAACTGAGTTTTCATTTCCTGGAATTAAAGATGAAGCCAAAATTACTGTGTCACCATCACCAATTTTAATCTTGTGATCAAGACCGGCCATTCTAGAAAGTGCAGCCATAGGTTCTCCTTGAGAACCTGTAGTAATTAGTACTACTTCATTATCTGCATAATCATCAATTTCATCTATGTTGATCGTGGCATTAGGTGGAATAGTTAAATAGCCTAAGTCTCTTGCCACTCCCATATTTCTAACCATTGATCTTCCCACAAAAGCTACTTTTCTTTTATTCAACTTTGCGGCATCAATAATCTGTTGCACTCTATGAATGTGGGAAGCAAAACTTGCCACAATTACTCTTCTTGGAGCTCTTGACATTATTGACTCAATAACAGGGGCAATATCTTTTTCTTGCGGAACAAATCCTGGAACTTCAGCATTAGTTGAATCAACTAGAGCTAAATCAACTCCCTCATCGCCCAAGCGGGCAAATGCATTTAAATCAGTGATGCGACCATCAAGTGGTAATTGATCCATTTTGAAATCACCAGTGTGAATAAGTGTTCCAGCACCAGTTTTGATTGCTAAAGCTAAAGCATCAGGAATGGAGTGATTTACCGCAATAAACTCAACACTAAACTCACCAATCTTTTCAATATCGCCTTCTTTAACCATTCTTAAATCAGATTTAATTCGGTGTTCTTTTAGTTTCTCAGCCAATAAAGCAAGAGTTAATTTTGATCCATAAATTGGTATATGTGGAGCTTCTCTTAAAAGGTAAGGAACTCCCCCAATATGGTCTTCGTGCGCGTGAGTTAAAACTATTGCTTTAACTTTTTGCCATTTATCTCTTAAGTATTCAAAGTCGGGCAAAATTAAATCAACACCGGGTTGATTTTCTTCTGGAAACAAAACTCCAACATCAACAATGACAATGTCTTGGTTGTATTGCATGACGGTCATGTTTCGACCAATTTCGCCAATCCCGCCTAAGGGAATGACTCGGAGAGTTTCCGGCCCTAACTTATTTGGCAGCGGAAACTCATGTGAGTTAATCGTCAAATCTTTATTCCTCCGTCGAGCAAATCTGCTCTTAATTGTGTGATTTGTTTTTCGTCAGCATCGACGAGTGGCAAACGGGCTGCGCCTGCCGGTAATCCTTGTAAGCGAAGTGCTGCCTTAATTGACATCACTCCTGGCATTCGACTCATCACACCTGTGTAAACAGGAAGAAGTCCTTGATGAATTTCTAAAGCTTTTTTATTATCTCCAGCAAAATATGCTGCAGCCATTGCTTTTAATCGATCAGCAATTAAATGACCACAAACACTAACAAAACCAATGCCACCAATTGCAAGTAAAGGAAGATTTAAAGCATCTTCTCCCGAATACCAAGCTAAATCGGTTTTCTTAATCACATAAGACGCTAATTCCAAATTATTTTTTGCATCTTTATTTGCAACAATATTCTTATGTTCACTTAATCTAATTAGAGTTTCTGATTCAATTGGCACACCAGCTCTACCTGGAATGTCATAAGTCATTAAGGGTAAATCAGTTGCATCTGCCACAGTTTTAAAATGCGCATAAACACCAGCTTGCGATGGTTTGTTGTAATACGGGGTTACTACTAAAACTCCATGTGCGCCTAATTTGGCTGCATCTTTTGCTAATCCAACAGTGTGTGCAGTGTCATTGCTGCCAACACCTGCAACTACTTTGGCTTTATTACCCACAGCATCTAACACTGCTTTTAATACTTGGTTTTTTTCAATTTCAGTAGTGGTAGCTGATTCACCAGTTGTGCCATTAACAACAATTCCATCATTTCCCAGTGCAACTAAATGTTCAGCTAATTTTCCAGCACCATCAACATCAACACTTCCATCTTTAGCAAATGGGGTGATCATTGCTGTTAAAACCGTGCCAAAGGGACGGTGGTTGTTACTCATGGAATCAAGATTAGCGCTCAGGGAGCGACTCGACCATTCTTGATGAAGCAGTCGTGGGTAATTGGCATAATTTTTGCAAAATGTTCTTCATACTTCTCTGCAACCATTTCGATTTCTCGTTGTGGGTAGGAAGGAAAATGAGATCCTTCAGCAATTCGTCTCAATGACAAGAAGTTCATCAAAGCTCTAGAATTCATAGTCACGTAAGCACTTGAATAAATCGTGACAGGTAAAACTCCTCGAGCCACTTCTCTGGCAACTCCTGCTGCCAACATTTTTTCATAACTTATATAAGAGCTTTCACATGATTTCTTAAACTCTTCTTCACTTAATTTGTATTGTTCTGGGGTTCCTGGTTCAAAAGTATAGGCACCTGTTTTACCAACTTGTTGTAAGTTTCTTGAAGTATTTGGAAAATAGAATTCTGGATCTAATTGTCTATATCTTCCTGATTCTTCGTTATATGAAGCAATTCTATGTCGCATGTGTTCACGCCAAACAAATATTGGAGCTTTGACATAGAAAGTAAAAATGGAATGTTCAAAAGGTGTGCCATGTCTTTCACGCATCAAGAAATTAATTAATCCAGTGTGCTCTGTTGCATCTTGATTTCTTGCAGAATCTGAATTTGCTCTTTCACCGGCTGTTGAAACTCGAGCAGCCCAAACCACATCTGAATCCGAAGCAGAGTGCTTCACCAATTCAACGGTTACATCGCTTCGAAACTTCAACGGAATTGATGGTGTGGAGGAGTTAGTCACAAAAACGCACGATACCGTTTACCTACGATGAATATCTCTTCAGACGCGCGACGTTCTACTGTGACACGAAACGCAATTGGGGTTGGACTTGCTACTGGGGTTTATGGAATCTCATTTGGCGCATTAGCTGTTACTAATGGGTTTAGCTTTGCCCAGGCCCAAGTCTTGAGTCTGGGACTTTTCTCTGGCGCATCACAATTTGCAGTGATCGGAATTATGGCTGCCGGTGGCAGTGCAGTTGCTGCTGTTGCAACTTCCTCCCTTTTAGGAGTTAGAAATGGTCTGTATGCCTTTAGCCTTGCCCGGGTTTTAAAACTTAAGGGAATTAAAAAAGTTTTTGCATCACAAATAACAATTGATGAGTCAACAGCGATGTCAATTGCAAATAACGATGATGAAGAAATGAGTAGGTGGGCTTTCTGGGCTACCGGAATATCTGTTTTTGTTTTTTGGAACATCGCAACAGCAATCGGTGCATTTGGTGCATCATTTGTGGCAGATCCAAAATCTCTTGGATTAGATGCTGCAGTTGGTGCAGCTTTTCTGGCATTACTTTGGCCCAGATTGATTAACAAAGAAAATAGAACAGCAGGAGCATTCGCAGGAATTTTGGCATTATTTTTAACACCATTTGTGCAGCCTGGTTTACCAGTTTTAGCTTGCGTTCTTATCGCAATCATTATGGGACTACGAAACGTGGGTAACAAATAATGGATGCTCGTTGGGTTGCAGTTATTGCTTCATCAGTAATCGCATTTGCTCTGAAATTTTCTGGAAATATCATTCCTGAAAAGTATTTAGAAAATCCTAAAGTTAAGTCTATTTCTGCCCTTGTGCCAATAGTTATGCTCTCAGCTTTAGTGGTTGTTCAAACTTTTGGAGTTGGCCAAGCGTTAGTAATCGATGCTCGAATAGTTGGATTGATATTTGCTGTGATTTTGCTACTAATGAGAGCACCATTTATTGTGGTTGTTTTTGGGGCTGCTGCAATTGCTGCAATATTGCGTTACTTTGAATTAACTAATTAAGTCGTCAATTCCAATTGTTAAACCAGGTTTTTTACTAATATTTCTAATCGCCAATAAAACACCGGGCATAAATGATTCTCTGTCGAATGAATCATGTCGAATAGTTAAGGTTTCGCCCATTGATCCAAAAACTACTTCTTGATGGGCAACCAGTCCTTGCATTCTTACGGCGTGAACAGGAATTCCTTCAATCTTTGATCCTCGAGCACCTGGAATTTCAGAAGCTGTTGCATCAGGATTTTTACTTAAGTTATTGAGTTGTCTTTCTTCGGCAATGATTTGCGCTGTTCTTATCGCTGTTCCACTTGGAGCATCAATTTTGTTTGGGTGATGGTATTCAATAATTTCTGCAGAATCATAAAATTTTGTAGCAGCTTTAGCAAAGCGCATCATTAATATTGCACCAATTGAAAAATTTGGGACAAGGCGTGCACTTACTCCACTTTTTGCATCTAACATTTTTTTAACACTATTGATTCTTTCATCACTAAATCCAGTTGTTCCCACCACAGGAGAAATGCCTGCACTAATTAACAATTCAATATTTTTCATGACTACATCAGGGGTAGTAAAATCAACGGCGACTTGAGCACCAGAATTTTTAACAATATTAAAATCATCATTTTGATCAATACTTGCAACTAGTTCAAGATCTGAAGCACTACTTACAGCTTTTACAACTTCAGCACCCATGCGCCCCTTGGAGCCAAGCACGGCAACTTTAATTGTCATAAACCTAGACTACAAGGTCCTTAAACTGATCCTGATCATTAAAGCTACCTACTACACAAAGTAATCCTTTTTGGGTGAAAAGCTGTGCTGCTAGAGCCTTGATATCTTCTGAAGTTACTTCATCAATTTTGTTTAGTGTGTCATCAAGTGACAAGTATTCGCCATATAACAACTCACCTTTCGCAATTCTTGTCATGCGCGCATTTGTTTCTTCTAACCCAAGTACAAGTCCCCCACGCAATGCACCTTTGCCTCGTTCTAATTCTTCTTTAGTAATTCCATTTTTTACAACATCTGCTAATTCTTTTTTAATAATTTCTACTACTTCATTTACTTTTTCTTTAGTCGTTCCTGCATAAACTCCAAAAATTCCTGTGCCAGTGTAATGATGTGCAAAAGAATAAACTGTGTAAACTAATCCTCTTTTTTCACGAATTTCTTGAAATAATCTTGAGGACATTCCTCCACCTAGAGCTGCACTTAAAACTGCAATAACATAACGCTTTTCGTCATGCCTATCAATTCCTGGAACGCCCCAAACTAAATGAGCTTGTTCGGTATCCTTTTTAACAATTTTGTAACCAGTTCCAACAGTTGAAAGTTTCTCTGAAGTTCTTGGATCTAATGGCTTAACTCCTGATTTATCCCAATCAGTATTTTTAAGTGATTTAATGATCATTTCAACTGCCTTGTCATGATCAACATTTCCGGCAATTGAAATCACAGTTCTTTCAGGAGAGTAATACTTTTTGAAAAATCCGTAAACTTGCTCTCTAGTCATTTCGGTGATTGATTTTCTAGTGCCAATAATTGGACGACCAAGGGGTTGATCCCCTAATAGAGCTTGCGACCAATTGTCATAAACCAATTCATTTGGTTCATCTTCATGCATTGAGATTTCTTCTAAAACAACATTTCTTTCTTGATCAACATCTTCTTGAGTAACATTTGAGTTAGTTAACATATCTGAAATTGTGTCAATTACTAATTTCACATCTCGATCTAAAACTTTGGCATGAAAACAGGTATATTCCTGAGTTGTAAAAGCATTCATATCTCCACCAACTGCTTCCAAGGATGAAGAAATTTCCATGGCTGTTCTTGTTGGTGTTCCTTTAAAAAGTAAATGTTCTAAGAAATGTGCAGCACCTGCTTCAGGGATATCTTCATCGCGAGATCCTGTGGCAACCCAATAACCAACTGCCGCACTTCTGACGGTGGGAACAGTTTCAGTAATAATTTTTAGACCTGAGGGCAAAATAGTTTGTTGAACTATTCCGCCCTTACCAGTGTCTTCTAATGTTTGAGTTGGAAAGCGATCCATCATTTGATTAGGTTAGTTTCTCAGAATTATTCTGAGACTTCGCCTTCAACAACTGGAATTAGTGAAAGTTTTCCTTTTGGATCAATTTCATTAATTTCAACATGAACTGTGTCGCCAACGTTGATTACATCTTCAACTTTTTCAACACGTTTGCCGCCAGCCATTTTCTTCAATTGTGAAATGTGAAGCAATCCATCTTTACCTGGGTAAAGATTTACGAAAGCTCCAAAGGCTGCGGTTTTAACAACTTTGCCTTCATATTTTTCACCAACTGTAGGAACATGAGGATTTGCAATTCCATCGATCATGGCCTTTGCTTTATCTGCAGCAACACCATCTGTTGCGCCAATAAATACTGTGCCGTCATCTTCAATTGAAATTTGTGCACCAGTTTTTTCTTGAATCTCGTTAATCATCTTGCCCTTAGGCCCGATGATTGCTCCGATCATGTCAACTGGAACTTTCACAGAAATAATGCGTGGAGCATATTGACTCATTTGCCCTGGGGCATCAATTGCTTTTTGCATTACATCCAAGATTGTGGTTCGAGCATCTTTAGCTTGCTTTAATGCAGCAGCTAAAACATTTGCTGGAATTCCATCAAGTTTGGTATCTAGTTGCAAAGCAGTAATGAATTCAGATGTTCCTGCCACCTTGAAATCCATATCTCCCAATGCATCTTCAGCACCAAGAATGTCTGTTAAGGCAACATATTCTTGTTTACCATCAACTTCACCAGAAATTAATCCCATTGCAATTCCACCAACCATTGCTTTCAATGGCACACCAGCGTTAAGCATTGCCATTGTGGATGCGCAAACTGATGCCATGGATGTTGATCCATTAGATGAAATAGCTTCTGAAACTTGTCTGATTGCGTAAGGAAATTCAGTTCTTCCTGGCAATACTGGAACAAGGGCGCGTTCTGCCAATGCTCCGTGACCAATTTCTCTACGCTTTGGAGTTCCAACTCTTCCGGTTTCACCAGTTGAGTAAGGAGGCATGTTGTAGTTATGCATATAACGCTTTGTTGTTTCTGGAGACAAAGTGTCTAGCTTTTGTTCCAAGTCCAACATGTTCAAAGTAGTTACACCCAATACTTGGGTTTCACCACGATTAAACAATGCAGAACCGTGAGTTCTAGGCAAAATGTTTATCTCAGCAGAAAGATCACGTAATTGAACAGGAGTTCTGCCATCAATACGTATCTTGTCTCGTAATACTCTTTCACGCATTACTTTTTTAGAAACTGAACCAAATGCTGCTTTAATTTCTTTTTCGCGCTCTGGGAATTTTTCAGTTAATGCTGTTAAGACTTCAGCTTTTGCTTCATCTAGCACAGTTTGTCTTTCAACTTTGCCACCGATTTGCATAGCTTTTGATACAGCTTGGAGTGAGAAAGCTGAAACTGCTTCGTAGACATCATCTTGATAGTCACTAAACAATGGGAATTCTTTAGTTTCCTTAGCTGCAACTTTGGCAAGTTCAACTTGGGCGCGACATAGCTCTTTGATGAATGGTTTTGCTGCATCAAGTCCTTGTGCCACAATTTCTTCAGTTGGTGCAGTTGCTCCACCTTTAACTAATTCAATTGTGTGCTCAGTTGCTTCTGCTTCAACCATCATGATTGCAACATCGCCATCAGGTAGAACTCTTCCTGCTACCACCATGTCAAATACTGCATCTTGTAAATCTGGCCATTTAGGAAATGCCACCCAATGACCATCAATTAGTGCAACGCGAACGCCACCAATTGGACCAGAAAATGGTAATCCTGCTAATTGTGTAGAAGCTGAAGCTGCGTTAATTGCTAACACGTCATANAGAACATGTGGATCTAATGACATAACAGTTACTACAACTTGAACTTCGTTTCTTAATCCTTTAACAAATGCTGGACGAAGTGGGCGATCAATTAATCTGCAAGTAAGAATTGCAGCTTCACTGGGACGACCTTCACGTCTAAAAAATGAACCAGGAATTTTTCCTAGTGCATACATTTTTTCTTCAACATCAATTGTTAATGGGAAAAAATCAAATGAGTCTTTTGGTTCTTTACCTGCAGTTGTTGCAGACAAAACCATGGTGTCGTCATCTAAGAATGCTTGAACAGCACCGCCTGCTTGTTGAGCTAAGCGTCCTGTTTCAAAGCGGATATTTACTTTTCCAAACGGACCGTTATCAATAACAGCCGTTGATTTGTGTATTGCTGAACCCGTCATGGGCTTTCCTCTGTTTTCTTTACAGGGGTAATTTTATTAAAAGAAATAATTTAAAACTAATTTTAGACCCGGTCATCGATCGAGACGCACGGAAAAAACTTTTTCCGGACATCACTACCGAGGACCGAAGGTCATCTTCTTTATTTCTTCTAACTAATTACCCGATTGGTTTCTTCGAATAATAAATTAAATGAGTTAGCGACGAATACCTAAACGTTCGATCAAAGCACGGTATCTGTTGATATCAGTTTTGCCTAAGTAGTCGAGTAAACGACGACGACGGCCTACCAACAACAACAAACCACGGCGTGAATGGTGATCGTGTTTATGAGTCTTCAAATGTTCTGTCAAATGATTAACACGTTCGGTTAATAAAGCGACTTGAACTTCTGGTGAACCAGTGTCACCTGAATTAGTTGCGTAACTTGTGATTACAGCTGACTTA
>B570J14230_10000355_pt1 | contig 17865 bp, 17 predicted proteins | sample LakMenepilimnion_3_FD_14230 | JGI IMG/M metagenome (IMG submission 14230) | reverse complement strand
CAACGGCAAACGAGTAGTAGAGCCATTAAATAGCAGTAGCGGAACAACGGTCGCAGCGCCTGCGCCAAAGAGAAGCAATGACATCACAAAGCCATCACCAAATTCTGCAGTTCCGTTGCTTTCAATGATGAAGAGATAAACCAGGTTTGGCAGGAAGGCAAAAAGAGTCTCTACAGATAGCGTTTCTAAAGCCCCAAGATTGAGGGACTTCTTGATCAAGCTATAACTACCCCACGAAATCGATAAAACCAAGGCAATCCAAGGCAGGGCGCCATAACCGACAGTCAAAATCATTACACCGACGGAAGCTAATCCAACTGCGGTCCATTGCAAGGGACGAAGTCTTTCGCGCAACAAGAGCACTCCAAATGTCACATTAATCAACGGAGTTATGTAATAACCAAGGGCTGCTTCAACAACTCGATTGACAGTAACCGACCAGATATAAACAGCCCAATTAATGCTTAAGAGACCAGATGCAAGAAATAGTAGAGAGAGCGTCCGGGATGATCGGACCATGATGAATGCGCTCTTGATTTGTTTGCGAAGCGCAAGCAACAACGCGCATAGAAGCAGAGACCAGATACCGCGGTGCGCCAAGATTTCATAGGCGCCAGCCTCTTCAACTAACTGCCAATAGAGTGGAAGTAATCCCCAGATCAGATAAGCAGAGATTCCAAAGAGCAGACCTTTATTAAATTTGGTCATCGATAATTCGTAAACTGAACTGCGAAATCCAACTTCGCTTCTTTGATGAGAGCAATCGCGGTCTGCAAGTCATCGCGGCTCTTGCTTGAGACTCTTAGTTCATCGCCTTGAATCTGGGTTCGAACAGACTTCGGGCCTTCATCTTTCAACAACTTGGTGATTTTCTTGGCATTCTCTTGAGAGATTCCTTCTTTAACGGTACAGAAGATGCGATAGACCTTGCCGCTCTGGGCAGGATCTGCGATATCAAGATGCTTCAAGGAAACTCCACGTTTGATCAACTTCTCCTTAAAGACATCAAGGGCTGCTTTCACACGCTCTTCAGTTTCTGCCTCAACCAGGATCTTCTCGCCAGACATCTCAATCTTCACGCTGGTGTTCTTAAAATCGAAGCGGGTCGCAACCTCACGGGAAGCCTGATTGAGAGCGTTATCTAGCTCCATACGATCGACTTTTGAGACGACATCGAAACTGCTATCTGCCATAGCCCTACCGTATCGTGAGCCTAAATTGAGCGAGAAATCCTTGGTTAGCGCCTCGTATGAGACCTATTAGAATTGGGGCCTTCTCGCATTCAGCGTTGTATCCGAGGCATTAAGAGATCTCTTTCCAGAGAACAATTCAAGGAGTATTGATGAATAACGACATGTTCCAGCAGATGAAATCCGGTAAGGGCTTTATTGCAGCTCTCGACCAGAGTGGTGGCAGCACACCAAAGGCGCTCTCACTTTATGGCCTCACTGAATCTGCTTACTCCAATGAAGCTGAAATGTTTGATCGCATGCATGAGATGCGCTCACGCCTTATCAAGTCGCCAGTATTTAACGGAGAGCGCGTTATCGGCGCAATCCTTTTCGAAATGACCATGGAGCGCACCATCGATGGTTTGGGCTCGGCTGAATATCTCTGGACCAAGAAGAAAGTCGTTCCATTCCTCAAGGTAGACAACGGACTTGCTGATGAAGCAAACGATGTCCAACTCATGAAGCCAATCCCTGAACTAGCTGCACGTATTGCTGCTGCAAATAAGCACGGTGTATTCGGAACCAAGATGCGCTCTGTCATCAACATGGCGAACCCAGCTGGTATCGAAGCAGTTGTGAAGCAACAGTTTGAAGTTGGTAAAGAAATTATTGCCGGCGGACTTGTTCCAATCATCGAACCAGAAGTAAGCATCAAGAGCCCTCAGAAAGCAGAAGCAGAAGAGATCTTGAAGAAGCTACTTCTTCAATACGCAGATAGCCTCAACGCAGATCAGAACATCATGCTCAAGCTCTCGATTCCTACCAAGGCAAACCTTTATAAGGAACTGGTTGATCACCCACGTGTAGTGCGCGTTGTTGCACTATCCGGTGGATATTCACGCGAAGATGCCAACAAGTTGTTAGCGCAAAATGCAGGCGTTATTGCTTCATTCTCACGCGCTCTTGCAGAAGGTCTAACTGCTCAACAGAGCGAAGCAGAATTCGATGCTGCGCTTGATTCAACCATTCAGAGCATCTACGAAGCATCAATTAAGTAAGTGGTTCAAGGTAATTTGTAGCAATTTGTGACTGCAAGGGTGAGTTGTTACCCTTGCACCTCACGTACTAGCGGTGGGTTGCCCGAGCGGCCAATGGGAGCGGACTGTAAATCCGCCGGCTCTGCCTTCAGTGGTTCAAATCCACTACCCACCACAAGTACGTATTTTAATTAGTTAAGAGCCCAACGGACGGTGATTGAAACCGTTACCTCTTCTTCACCGAGATCAATCTGGGGGGTTGAGCCATCTTCTGCTTTAGCAACTCCGAGCATCGGGAATGAATACGACGGTGCAGAATTCTCTTGAAGAGAGATGACTTTACCTAGAGAGACTCCGAGCAGCTTTGCATAAGAAGTTGCGCGTGCGCGCGCATCAGCAACTGCCGCTGAACGAGCATCTTCAAGTGCAGCAGAACCCTTGGTAATAAATGGAACGATGCCGTTGATCATCACATTCTCGTTTCCAGCTCCAACAACTGATTCCACAACTTTGCCAGCAGTATCTGCTTTACGAATGATGACTGTGAAAGATTGCGTTGCACGATAACCAACAATTACCGAGCCTTTTTCTTGGGTGTAGCTATATTCGGGAAATACCGAGAGATTTGAACTCTTAATATCCTTCGTCGCAATTCCTTCAGCACGCAGCGCTGCACGAACCGCGGTAGCAGTCTTGGAAGCGGTTGCGAGCGCTTCAGCGCTCTTGGGAGCAAGTGCGGTAACACTTGGATAGAAACGAACTGCATCAGGAACCACATTGATAGTGCCAACGCCTGTAATCGTTATGTGACGGCTAGTTTCTGCGGCTTGGGCCGGGGCAAGTCCTAAAGCCCCAATGCTTAGAAGAGAGACCATGGCTAATGCGATTGCAACGATAATTCGATTCTGTTTTCTCATGTGCCAAAGATACCGCTTAGGATGTAGGAGTGAGCGCCATTATTTCTCAATGTTCGCTGGATGTATTACAGAAAGCGGCTGAGAATCTCAAATCGGGAGGACTTGTCGTATTTCCGACAGAGACGGTTTATGGGATTGGCGCCGATGCAGAAAACTTTGATGCAATCTCGCGGATGTATGCGGTAAAGAATCGACCAGCAGATCATCCGGTCATCGTGCACATCGCAGAACTTGATGATGTTGATTATTGGGCTGTTGATGTACCCGAGTATGCAATTTCATTGATGCGCGATTACTGGCCTGGACCCATGACGCTTCTACTCAAGCGAAGTTCCCATGCCAAAGACTTTGTGACAGGTAATCAAGAGATTGTTGGACTTCGAATGCCAGCTCATACAGTGGCCCTCAATTTATTGAAGGAGTTCCGTAAGGTGGGCGGACACGGAGTAGCTGCGCCGAGTGCAAATCGATATGGCGCTGTTTCTCCAACCACAGCTGAAGCAGCGCGAAGTGAACTACAAGAATTTCTTCACCCAAGCGATCAGATTCTTGATGGTGGGCCATCTTTAGTTGGCGTTGAATCAACCATTATCGATTGCACCAATGAGAATCCATCAATTCTTCGCCCGGGCGCAGTCACTGCAGAGATGGTGGAAGTAAGTACAGGAATCATTGTGGTGGAGCCAGAAGATACAAAGGTTCGAGTATCAGGTTCACATAAACAGCACTATTCACCATCAGCGAAAGTAGTAATTGGTGATTCTGCTNAAGCAGGCGAGGGATTGATTGCGCCAAGCGCTGTAGAAACCCCAGAAGGAGTAGTTCGTCTCGCAGCCCCTAAGAGCATCGAAGAATATGCCCGAGTTCTTTATGCAGCGCTCCGTGATGCGGACCTTCGCGATATCTCTGTTGTGAATGTGGTTCTGCCCAGCGGCGATGGACTTGCGGTGGCAATCCGCGATCGCATTACTCGCGCTGCAGCCCAGAGTTAAACTCGAATCAACTCCATATAGCTTTCAACAACATCACGCACTTCAGCTCGGGGATTGATGGCGGTTACATCACCCAAAGACCAATGTGGTGGAGTTGCGCTTCCACTTAAAGCCCAAGCAGCTTGCTTAGCTGCGCCATCAGCTACATATTCACCTGTGGGTGGAACGTGGATAGTTTGCGCGAAAAAATCAGCAGCAATCTGTTGGACGGCGGAATTCTTGGCAGCGCCACCAATAAGTAATACACGAGAATATGAAACACCTAACTTCTCGACCGCTTGGGTCGCATAAACCATCCCTGCAATAACACCCTCAATAGCGGCGCGAGCAATATTGGCTTGAGTGAAATTCGAGTGCGTGATTCCGTGGAAGATGCCGCGGGCTTGCGGTCTATTAGGTGTTCGCTCGCCATCAAAATGCGGAACGATTCGCAATCCTTCGGCTCCTGGCGTTGCATTGAGTGCAAGAGTGCTGAATTCATCAAATGAGATTCCCAGAGTTGTTGCAACGGTATTGAAGATCTTTGCAGCATTGAGGGTGCACGCTAATGGCAAAAAATTTCCTGTGGCATCAGCAAATCCAGCAACTTCACCTGATGGATCGTGTGTCGATGTAGAAGAGACCGCAAATGCGGTACCGCTAGTGCCCAGCGAAATTACTAGATCTCCAACCGCGGCACCAAGACCAAGTGCTGCTCCGGCGTTATCTCCCGCGCCAGCAGCGATGGGAATTCCACCTGATGTTTCACCGCCAAATTTGTGTGGCGCAACAACTTTGGGAAGTGTCACATCGCGTTCACTTCGTAGGGCTGTGGCGAAAATATCTCGGCAATACTGATTAGTTACCGGATTGAAATAACCAGTTCCGGATGCATCGGATCGATCAGTAAAGAGTGATTCAAGTTTGGTAGCTCCACCCAATTGCCATGAGAGCCAATCATGGGGAAGTGCGATTGCTGCGACCTTATCGGCATTGGATCTCTCGTGGTCTGCTAACCAGCGCACTTTAGCGGCGGTAAATGAGGCAACTAATTGAGAACCAGTTTGTAGGTGAATATCTGGGATTTCTTCATTGAGCGCAATCGCGGCCTTGTCAGAGCGAGTGTCATTCCATAAAAGTGCATCTCGAATAACAGCGCCATCGCTATCCAGTGCGACCATCCCATGTTGTTGACCACCGATAGAAATCGCATCAATCTTGTACTTGCTTAATTCATCAAGTGCGCTCTCAAGTGCTTTGTTCCACTCATGAGGGTTAACTTCAGTCCCATCTGGATGTGGACGTGAAGCGTGCGCAATCAACTCACCAGAGTCAGCGTTGCGAAGAACGACCTTGACCGACTGAGTTGAGGAATCGACGCCCGCAACAATCTTTGTCATCGAATTAGTAGACGCCGATCAAGTACTCGAGAGCGAGTTGATCAAGTTCCTCATAGTGATACCCACGCTTACCAGCAGCCTCAACATCGAAGCTCTCGCCAGCAATCTCCTTCCAACTTTCGCCACTTGCAACTGTTGGCTGTAGAAGCTCATTAACGCCTGATTTTTCTAGCGCCGCTTTAGTTCGTGAATCTTCGCGGAATGCACGAGCGCGCTCTTGCAGGATGATGTAAGTGCGCATGTTTGCTGTGGCAGATGCCCAGACGCCTTCATCGCTCTCGGTGCGCATCGGCTTGTAATCAAAGTGCTTTGGACCTTCGTAGTTATAACGCTCTAGCAGGTCAACCAAAAAGAACGCTGACTTCAGATCTCCGTGACCGAAGACCAAATCTTGATCGTACTTCGGACCATGCTGACCATTGAGGTCGATATGGAAGAGCTTCTTATGGAAGAGCGCTTGTCCGATACCGTGTACAAAATTAAGTCCTGCCATCTGTTCGTGGCCCACTTCAGGGTTTAAGCCAACGAGCTCTGGATGTTCTAAAGAATTTATAAATGCTAGAGCGTGACCAATCGTCGGCAGAAAGATATCTCCGCGTGGTTCGTTGGGCTTGGGTTCCATTGCAAACTTGATGTTGTAGCCCTTATCAATGACAAACTGTCCGAGAACATTGAAGGCTTCGCGCATTCTTTCCAGCGCAACAACTGGATCTTTACCAATATCCGTTTCAGCTCCTTCTCTTCCGCCCCAACAAACATAAGTATGGGCACCAAGTTCGACTGCAAGTTCGATATTTGTCATCACTTTGCGAATCGCATAACGGCGGATATCACGATTGTTAGATGTAAACGCGCCATCTTTGAAAACTGGATGGCTAAATAAGTTTGTGGTCGCCATCGGTACTTTCATGCCGTTCTCATCAAGCGCCTTTTTAAAGCGCGCAATATGTGCGGCGCGATCTGAGGCAGAAGAACCAAAAGGAATCAGATCATCATCGTGGAAAGTAACGCCATATGCACCGCGTTGAGCTAACTCGCTGACTGTACGAATGGGATCAAGGGCAGGGCGGGTGGCATCTCCAAATGGGTCACGGGCTTGCCATCCCACAGTCCAGAGGCCGAAGGTGAATTTGTCTTGGGGCGTTGGATTTCTCATGCCGAGAGCCTAACGATTTTCGCCAGAGACTAGAATATGGAAGTGCTAGAAAAGTCTGAGAGGCCTTGGGGTTCATACGAAGTTCTCCAAGAGAGTAGCTCCCATAAAGTTAAATGCATCTGGGTCAAGCCCGGAAAGCGCCTCTCATACCAACGCCACCAGAAGCGCGCAGAACACTGGTTCATCGTCTCTGGTGATGCTGAAGTTACGATTGACGGCAACATCTCTCGTCTTGGGGCTGGATCAACAATTGATATTGGCACTGGAGTTCTGCATCGCATTCATAATGTTGGGCAAACTGATGTGGTCTTTATTGAAGTCCAGACTGGAACTTATTTCGGTGAAGATGACATTGAGCGCGTAGAAGATGATTTTGGAAGATAAATGAAAACAGCACTCGAGACAACAATGTTCCAGGAAATCTCTTATACCCCTGAAGTTTTCGCAAAGTTGATTGCGTCAGAAGGAGAATTTAAGCGCGCCGCAGAATTGATAAATTCTCGGGCGATTACCAACGTACAAATTCTAGCTCGTGGCACATCAGACAACGCAGCGCACTATTTAAAGTACCTCATTGAAGTGAACTTGGGGTTGCCGGTTGGCCTTACATCACCATCCGCTGTGACAATCTATGGCAGNAAACTTGATTTCTCACAAACTCTTTTGATTGCAATTAGTCAAAGTGGTGAGTCACCTGATCTCATCAATTATGCGCATGCTGCCAAAGAGGGTAAGGCNTTAGTTATTTCGTTCACCAACAATGCAGATTCACCGTTAGCTCAATCGNNAGACCTTCATATTGATTTATTNGCCGGCAAAGAAATTGCCGTTGCTGCAACAAAGAGCTACTCCGCTCAATTACTTGCCTCATACCTCTTGGTAATGAATTGGTGCGGAAAACCAATTTCAAACGTGGAAAGTTTTCTCTCAGGAGCACGTGCACTCACGGAGACCTTCCCAGCAATTCAGCATCTTGCCGAACAACTCTCTTATCAGCGTGAAATTGTGGTGCTTGGTCGAGGCTTTGCCTACGCCAACGCCAAGGAGTTGGCGTTGAAGATTCAAGAGACAAGCCATCGAGTAGTCCAGGGAATGTCGAGTGCGGACTATCTTCATGGCCCTATTGCGAGCCTCAATCAAGAGACCCAGGTAATAGTGATCGCTCCTTTGGGACTGCCGCCACAATCAATCTCTGAAGGGATTGCACGTATTCGAAGGAATTGTTCGCGGATTATCTGGGTAGGAAACGGCAACCTCGCGGAATCTGGAGATCTCGTCTTTCCAGGAGCTAAAGACATTGATGAAGCTGGAGCGACAATTCTCGATGCGATTGTCCTTCAACAAATTGCACTTTCTTTCTCGACCCAAAATGGTTTCAATCCCGATGCACCAACAGGACTAACTAAAGTTACAAAGACTCTCTAATCCGATCCTTATAGTAGAAAGCACTGGATTTAGGAATTCTCTTCTGGGTTGGATAATCCACGTAAACAATTCCAAACCTCTTTTCGTATCCATATGCCCATTCGAAATTATCAATCAAACTCCATGCAAAATATCCATTGATGGGAACTCCGGCATCTTTGGCTTCAAACATGGCATCCAAGTGTCGCTTTAGATAACTTACGCGCTTCTGATCATCAACTTTTCCGTCAATCACGACATCATCCCAAGCCGAACCATTTTCGGTAATGAATATCTCCTTCGGTTTATATTCATTGTGAACGTGTTTCAGTAATTGGGTAAATGTGCCCGCGTGAACCTCCCAGCCCATACCCGTGCGCTCTACGTTAGGCGCGGTGACCATCTTGTATGGCAATGGCTTGGCTTCCCGGTCATAAGCAACCGTCTGACGGAAGTAATAATTCAAGCCCAAGAAATCCAACGGTCGAGAAATTATCTGCATATCACCAGGATGAATCGGCACCTCTTTAGCGAAAGCTGCAACGATATCTTTGGGATATCTACCTTTGAATACGGGGTCTGCAAACCAGCGATTATCGAAACCATCGGCGTATTGCACAGCTAATTGATCCTCGTCAGAGTCACCTAAAGCAACTGCTGGCGTGAAATTAAGAGTTATGCCAACCTTGAAATCAACCGAAGACTGACGCAGCGCATCAACCGCAAGGCCGTGACCTAACAAGAGATGATGAGTTGCATTAATGCCAGTTTGCAAATCCTTAATTCCAGGTGCCATAACACCAAATAAATGGCCCAACCATGCGCTACAGAATGGTTCGTTAATAGTTATCCAATTTTTAAGTCGATCACCGAAACGTTCTGCCATTGTGTGGGCGTATTCAGCAAACCACTGGGCGCAATCACGGTTGTTCCAGCCACCTTTATCCTGCAACGCCTGTGGTAAATCCCAGTGATAGAGAGTTGGCCAGGGAGTCAACCCGCGCTCCAAAGCTCCATCAATTAAGCGATCATAAAAATCTATACCAACTTGATTTACTGATCCGTTTCCAGAAGGAATGACTCGTGGCCAGGCAAAAGAAAAGTGGTAAGCATCGACGCCTAGCCACTTCATCAGGTCCAGATCTTCTTCGTAACGGTGATAGTGATCGCATGCCACATCTCCGTTATGGGAGTTAGCAACTGCACCGGGGATTCGAGAAAAAGTGTCCCAAATAGATGGCCCTCGGCCGCCTTCATTTGCGCCACCTTCAATCTGATAAGCAGAGGTTGAAACTCCCCAGGTGAACATCGGACTCCGTTCCATTTAGTACTAGAAACTATAGCGACTTGGTCGAGGACATCACTAGAGTTTGTGCCATGAATATCCGCCCCGCACGCCGTGATGAGGTGGGCATAGTGCTGCAATTAATTCACGATCTTGCGCACTATGAAAAGGCGCCGAACGAAGTGGAAGCAACAGAGAAGGAATTGCTCGAAACGATCTTCTCTGAAAACCCGCAAGTTTTCTGTGACCTTGTTGAAGTCGATGGCGACATTGCAGGAATGGCAATCTGGTTTTTGAATTACTCAACCTGGCAAGGCAAGCACGGCATTTATCTGGAAGATCTCTTTGTAAAACCAGAATTTCGTGGATGGATATGGAAAGGCTCTCTTATTGCAGCACCTCGCCAAAACTTGTGACGAGAGAGGCTATGGACGTTTCCAATGGTGGGTGCTGGATTGGAACTCCCCAGCAATCGAGTTTTATAAGAGTTTAGGCGCGGTTGCGATGGATGAATGGACTGTGTACCGAGTATCAGGCCAGGCCCTGAAAGATCTAGGAAACTAACGCTCCTTCGAAGTACACCTGTTGTAATTTCCAACCATCATCCATAACCAAGAAGTTAGCCTTTTTGCCTAACGCAATATCTCCAACGCTCGTTTCGCCAAGAAGAGCTGCTGGGCGTGTGCAGTACATAGCAACTGCATCAACCGCGTTAATCGCGAAGTCTTTGATGGCAGTTGCAAATGCGCGATCCATAGTCAAAGTACTTCCAGCTAGCGCTGTGCCACCTTTGAGTCGAGCTACACCATCAACAACAAGAACTGGCAATTCACCAAGTGCATATTCACCATCGGGCTTTCCGGCAAAGGGCGCAGCATCGGTAATGCCAATAAGTCGATCGCTTGCCTTTGCAATGAAGTCTTGGAGGACGTTGTGCGGCACATGAACGCCATCGAGAATTACTTCTAGAGCAAGAGTTGGATCGCTCAGGACAAACCCAGCAAGAGTGTTGGTATCTGAGTAATCCTTCTTCATGCCGTTATAAAGGTGTGTGACTATGGTTGCACCATTGTTGATTGCTTGCTTCACGGTATCTGTGGTTGCTGCACTATGTCCTATCGCAACCACCACTGCGTTGGAAGATAGATACTTGATCGCCTCTAACGCACCTTCAATCTCTGGCGCAATCGTTATGTGACGAACTTTTCCTGTCTCAACAATCTTCGCTAGATCAGAGGATTTGGGAACGCTGAGATATTCAGGTTTATGTGCTCCACAATGTGCATGCGATAGATAAGGGCCTTCAAGGTGGATACCAACAACGTTGCGCGCAAATTCGAGCTTTGAGATCTTAGAGATGATCGACTCGATTGGTTCAGATACAAAACTTGCCAACATCGTTGTGGTTCCATGCTTGAGATGAAACTCTGCACCGCGCGGATCAACAGAGTTGTCATAACCGCCGCCACCATGGCAATGAATATCGACGAAACCTGGAATTACTGTTCCGGAAAGTTCAATTGCATCCGGTGCTCGGCCATGGGAGATATCAGTGATCAAGCCTTTGTCGACCGTGAAGGTGCTCTCTTTTCTGGTTCCGGAGCTGGTAATCATCAGGGGAGCAAAGAACTTCACGAGGGCCATGATTTCACGGCTACAGCGTGGATTTCGGCAAAAGCGTTATCAATCCGACACCTTTACTACCTTCACGGCGGGCTTATTGCCCTATACGGTAGCGCTCAACTCTCACCCTCGAGAGAAACCTAGGAGAGACAAATGTCTTTGAAGAAAGTACTCACAAGCGCAGGCGTGGCCGTGACCGCGCTCTCACTTGTACTCACGGGCACAACCCCTGCATCTGCTGCAAAGGTTCCTTCATCAAAAGCAAAAGCTGGCGATGAGTGCGGACGTGCTGGCATGGTTGCAAAAGCACGCGGCGTTGAAGGAAGCGACCTGCGATGCTTGAAAGTTACAACTGGCACAGCAGCTGGATCACTTCGTTGGTGGTACCCAGATCTCAAGCCACTGACAACAATCGACTGGACGGTTCCTGCAGGTCCTGGCGGTTACTCAGCAACAACTGATGCGATTGCAAAGACTCTTATTAAAGAAGGTCTTTTGACTTCGCAGACTACAGATTTCAAACCAGGCGCTGGTGGAACAACCGGCTTGGCACACTTCCAGACCATCAAAGGTAAGCAGAACGCAGCGCTGATTATCGGTATCGCTCTTACTGGTGGAATGGCACAAGTTGCAAACAAGAACACCTCAGACCTATTAGCTTCAACTCCGATTGCTCGAGTAATGCGCGAATACAACGCGATCTTCGTACCAGGAAATTCAAAGTACAAGACACTNAAGCAATTNGTTGATGANGTNAACACNAATGGCCGCGCAGTTGCAGTCAGCGGTGGAAATGTCGGCGGCGTGGATCACCAAGTTATTGGTGCGCTCCTCAAGACTGCTGGCGTTCCAATCACCAAACTCAACTATGTTGTCGGTACAGGTTCAGAACCACTCACTAAGGTCCTCAGCGGCGCAGCTCCAGTAGGAGTTATTGGTGTTGCAGATGTTCTTCCTTATGTTGCAGATGGACGTCTACGTATCCTCGGTATCTCTTCACCAAAGCCAATCGCTGGCGTGAAGGCAAAGACCTTCATTCAAAGCGGTTACAACTTGGTCTACGGAAACTGGCGTGGAGTTATGGCCCCAGCTGATATCAGCGAGGCTAACCGCCTTAACTTCGTCAAGGTTATGGATGTAATGCGCTCAACTGACACCTGGAAAGAAGTCCTCGTAGCTAACAAGTGGTACGACGAATTCTCCGGTGGAAAAGACTTTGCTGCATTCCTCAAGACCCACATCCCAGAGATCAAGGCATTCATTGCCGAAATCGGTCTCTAGGAGAATCAGTTCTTACCAGAGCTGGTAACAGGACTGAATAGATAGATGACAAAGGTAACCCGAGCAGTAGTAGCTGAAGGCGTATTCGCACTCGGCTTCTTATTGCTCGGGTTATTTGTTTTATATGACGCCCTCACTTTAGAAGAACCTGGTGTTTACTCAGTTGTTAGCCCCAAGACCTTTGAATACATCATCGGCGGCTTTGCGACTTTTGTGGGATTACTTCTCATTATTGAAGTAATCCGAGGCAAGTACGGAATCGCTGAAGGTACAGAGCCTGGAAGCGCTTTCCTTCCACCTGACATCAAGACGATGACAATTGTCATCGCTTCTATGTTGTTACATATCGTCCTGCTGGAGCCAGCTGGTTATATTGCCGCTGCGGCCCTTACTTTCTATGGGGTGACTTTTGCATTCGGTTCACGGAAATTTGTGAAAGATATTGCGATTTCATTTCTCTTCGCCATCCTTGTTTATTTTGTTTTCTCCAAAGGACTTCGTATTTTTCTCCCAGATGGTTTCTTCGAGAACCTTCTGGGCCTTGCGCGCGAGGTGGAAGGCTAAATGGAGAATCTTGATCTTTTGATGGAGGGGTTCGGTAACGCGCTTTCTGCGCAGAACCTCATGTATGGCTTGCTCGGAACATTCCTTGGAACACTTGTGGGCGTTCTTCCGGGAATCGGACCTGCACTTGCGATTGCGCTCTTGCTTCCGGTTACGTTATCGGTTGATCCAACATCGGCCCTCATTATGTTTGCCGCTGTTTTTTACGGCGCTATGTATGGCGGTTCAACTACCTCAATTTTGCTCAATACTCCTGGAGAAGCCGGCGCCGTTATCACCTCGGTTGAGGGCCATAAAATGGCGAAAAAGGGCCGTGCAGGCGCTGCTCTAACAACCGCTGCTATTGGTTCTTTCGTTGCTGGATTGATCGCAACCATTTTTCTTGCTGCTGCAGCTCCGACTCTTGCCGAGCTGGCATTGAAAGTTCAACCTGCGGGTTATGTCGCACTCATTGTCTTTGCTTTTGCTGCCGTAGGAACCCTTTTGGGAAGCTCTCGCGTTCGTGGACTTGTTTCGCTATCTGTCGGCTTGATTATCGGTCTAGTCGGCGCAGATCAGCAGACTGGAATCAATCGCCTCTCCTTTGGAATTCAAGAAGCAACTGATGGCTTTGAAGTCATTGTTGTGATTATCTCTTTCTTTGCCATCGGTGAAGTGCTCTATTACGCCAGCAGATTCAAAGATGATGCATGGCGCGTACTTCCTGTCAAAGGAAAAGTCTGGATGGATCGCGAAGACTTCCGTCGATCGTGGAAGCCTTGGTTGCGCGGAACCGCCATCGGGTTCCCTATGGGACTTATTCCTGCGGGTGGCTCAGAAGTTCCTACTTTCATTAGTTATTCAGTAGAGAAGAAGTTATCGAAACATAAAGAAGAATTTGGTGAAGGTGCGATTGAAGGCGTTGCTGGACCAGAGGCTGCGAATAATGCAAATGCTGCTGGTGTTCTTGTACCTCTCTTAGCGCTTGGTCTTCCAACATCAGCGACTGCTGCAATCATGTTAGTAGCGCTACGAAACTTCAATATCCAACCAGGTCCAATGCTCTTTGAGATGAACGGACCTTTGGTCTGGACACTAATCGCGAGTTTGTTTGTTGGAAACACACTTCTTTTGTTGCTCAACCTTCCCTTAATCCGTATCTGGATTCAGTTGTTGCAGATTCCTCGTCACTACCTCTATGCCGGCATCACAACATTCGGAATGCTCGGCGCCTACTCACTTAACAATTCACTCTTTGACCTGCGCGTGGCCGTAATAATGGGCTTTATTGGCTATCTTTTTAGACGGTTTGGCGTACCTAATACCCCTCTCGTTCTCGGCGTTATTTTGGGGCCGGTCCTGGAGATTCAGTTCCGCCAAGCGCTCCAGTTAAGCAACGGCGATTACTCGATTCTCTATGCCGGACTTCTACCTAAGGTGATCTATCTGCTGCTCCTCGCCTTGATCTTTGCGCCAAACATTATGAAACTGATCAAAAAGAGCGCGGGCGTAACTTCCAAATAATGAAGAAGAGCTCAAACGAACCTTGGTTGTGGGCTTTACTCATCAATGTAGCCCTTGCCCAAGCCAGCATCTATGTGATGCGCCCGATGATTACTTATCGCGCAATCGAAAATGGGGCGAGTAGTTTTGAAATTGGTCTGATTGCTTCCATCTATGCCCTCCTTCCACTCATTGTCGCAGTACCAATGGGCAGGTGGGTAGGAAGATTAGGAGAGATTCCACTTCTAGTCGCGGGTTCACTTTCATTTATTGCACTGGGAATCGCTTTTGCTTTCCTCAATGATGTTGTAGCGATTGCAATAGCAACCGCGGTTGCAGGCGTCGCGCATCTTGCTAACGTCGCAGCGAGCCAAGCGATGGTCGCAAGTCGCAGCCCAGTTCATTTACAAGATCACAACTTTGGGTATTTCTCATTCTCGACCTCCCTTGGACACACAGTCGGTCCGGTTGTGGGTGGGTTTATCGCTGGTTCATCCGGAGTACTTCCTGAATCATCAACATCTGCATTCGTCTTTGCATCAATCGTGGCCGCTCTCTCGCTACTTCCATTTCTTGTTTTCAAAGGTTTGAAACAAGCGAAGAGCAAAGAAGAGCGTGAAGCAGCAGGTTCTATAAAAGCGCGTGATGTGATGCGCAGACCAGGCATAAAACCAGCGATCTGGACTTCTCTTGCGGTAGCCTCAACAAACGATGTTCTGGTTGTGATTCTGCCGCTGGTTGGTACTGAATTTGGCATTAGCCCGGTGATTATCGGCGTCATCTTGTCACTTCGATCTGGTTCAGCGATGATCTCGAGATTCTTCTTGGGTCGCTCGACGGCAAGATTCGGTAGTGCGCGCGTGATGAATTACAGCATCTTCATCTCTGCAATTCTCTTATTCGTTTCAGTCTTTGCGACCTCAGCGATAACGCTTGGTGCATCAATGGCAGCGATTGGATTTCTGCTCGGGATGGGTCAACCACTCACGATGTCGATTGTTTCTAAAAAGACTCCGATGGAAGAGCGAGCGATGGCAATCTCGATCAGACTCTTTGGTAATCGCCTTGGACAGTTTGTTGTTCCATTTGGTGCGGGTGCACTTGCAGCGCCATTCGGAGGTGGCGCAGTCTTTGTGGGATTAGCGGCGCTGATTGCTTCGGCAGGAATTGTTTCGGTTACAAAGTTAGATGATAAACCAATCTAGTTTCGCGTTGAATAACCCCACGCCAACGTTGAGGCAATCGCAACCCAGATTTGATACGGAACAAGCAAGAGCCCGATCAGAATTGATGCTTTGAAAGTTAGATATAAAACTGGAAGTGTAAGAAGCGCCGCGAGCGACAGGGCCAGAGCTGCAAGTGAAAGATTATGGGGAACATAGAACTGGTAAGCCCACATCAGAGCTGCAGCGACGCTAGCGGCGAAGAAGCTCAACCAAAAAACGCTCTGGGTGCGAGTCAGTGATTGCGCGACGTTGACGGCGGCAACTCCCAACATAATGAAGTTATAGGGCCAGATAATTCCGAAGATAAAGCTGGGCGGTTGCCATGGCGGACGGTTTAAGGATGCATACCAACCAGGCGAACTAGATACCCAAACGCCCGAGCCAAACGCGTAGATCAGCACCAATATGATTCCAATCGCAGCGGCAGCAAACTTGAAGTCCATGTGAAAACTCTAACCTGAGAAATCATTAGCCTTGCCCTGTGGCCCGCAACATCATCAATATTGAGTCGGTATCAAAAGCCTTTGATATTCGCCCCTTATTGACCAATGTTTCGCTGGGCGTATCTGAGGGTGAGCGAATCGGAATCGTGGGCCGCAATGGCGGAGGCAAGTCGACCCTGTTAAAAGTTCTGGCTGAGATCGAGCCACCAGACTCAGGGCGAGTGACGAAAGCGAATTGGGCCAGACTCGGAATGCTCAACCAAGTCGATAGCGCTGAACCGGGAGCCACAGTTCGTGATGTGGTGGTCGGTAGTAAAAAGACTCATGAATGGGCGAGTGATTCTGGTGTGCGCGAAATCTTTGCTGGTTTATTTGGCGGATATAACAGCGAATTAATGGATCGCCCCTTTGGTTCATTATCGGGCGGTGAGAAACGTCGCGTCGGAATCGCAAAGTTATTAATCGAACCTCTCGACATCGTCTTGCTTGACGAACCTACCAATCATCTCGATGTTGAAGGAGTTGCTTGGCTTGCTACACATATCCGTAAACGTCGCGAACTCGCTGTGGTTGTGATTACGCACGATCGTTGGTTCTTGGATGAAGTATCCGACACGATGTGGGAAGTAGTAGACGGCAAAGTAGAAGCCTACGATGGCGGGTACTCGGCGTATGTTCTAGCTAAAGCTGAGAGAGCGCGACAGCAAGCAGCCGAAGATGCACGTAAGAACAATCTGATTCGTAAAGAACTTGCTTGGCTGCGTCGTGGCGCTCCGGCGCGAACCTCTAAACCAAAGTTTCGTGTCGATGCGGCGAATCAACTCATCGCTTCCGAACCAGCGCCACGCAACAAAGCTGAGCTCCTTAACTTTGCGACAAATCGTCTCGGCAACTCAGTCTTTGAAATTCATCATGCGCGATTGGCGATTGGTGAATCAACTCTGATTGAGTCGCTCAATTGGAATATCGGCCCTGGTGATCGCATTGGAATTGTCGGCGTAAATGGCTCTGGAAAAACCACTTTGATGCGGACTTTAGCTGGCCAGTATCGGTTCTCATCCGGGAAGATGCAGACCGGCGTCACCGTAAAGGCAGCGTTTCTATCCCAGCACCTGCAAGAGCTTGATCCATCGCTACGCGTACTTGGCGCGGTCGAGCAGGTAGCGCTCCACGTAGAACTCGGTGGGGGACGTGAGATCTCAGCTTCTCAGTTATGTGAACGCCTTGGTTTTGATTATGAAGGTCAACAGAGAATGATCCGCGATCTCTCTGGCGGCGAGAAACGCAGATTGCAATTGACGAGATTGTTGATGGATAGTCCCAATGTCCTTCTACTTGATGAGCCGACAAATGATTTTGATGTTGAGACTCTGACCGCCCTAGAAGATTTGCTCGACACTTATGCAGGAACCCTGATTGTTATTTCGCACGATCGTTATTTCCTCGAACGCGTATGTGATCGATTTGTTGGCTTGCTAGGAGATGAAGCCTTGCGTGATCTGCCAGGTGGCGTGGATCAATATCTTGATCTGCGCTCAGAGATGATTGCACAGAGTATCTCTGCTCAACCCAAGAAGACGATCTCTGATGCTGCACAGGTACGGTTAATCAAGAAGGAGATTGCTCGCCTTGAGAAGCAGATTGAAAAAGTTTCCCAAGAAGAAACTGCCCTTGTCGCAGAACAAGAATCCGCAGCATTCGATCACCAGAGATTGATTGAAGTGGGCGATAAACTTCAATCAATACAAGCGCAACGTCAGAAACTAGAGGAAGAGTGGTTAGAACTCAGTGACAAGATCAGCGGGTAAATTCCTCCGTCTTGATTTACTGGCGGCTATTTCAGGGATTCTTATTGCGCTTCAAGCGCGGGCAAATGGCGAGCTCTCTCATCGTCTTGATAATGC
>B570J14230_10000352_pt1 | contig 17942 bp, 21 predicted proteins | sample LakMenepilimnion_3_FD_14230 | JGI IMG/M metagenome (IMG submission 14230) | reverse complement strand
GTCATTTTTAGTTTTTCAATAATTTCAGTGCTGTTCATTTAATTCTCCCATCTTTATTTTTGCATCTTTGATAAAAGTTTTCCATAGACTATTGAGGGCTTGATGATTATTTTTATGCAATTCATCATCTATTTGCTTATAAACAGAATCAGTCCAATCAATAAATTTTGGATTTAAGTTGGTAAGCCTTTCGTATTTCTTAATTTTTTCAGAAAAAGCAATAAGGAAATTTACTTCACTTACTCCTCCAGGGTAATTGCTAGAATTGTTTTCTTTTTCAAGATATTTCTTTATAGTATTGTTTACTTCACGCATAATGTATTTAGCGTCAAAGTCAACAGTTTCTATGTCAATATTTGCATATATAGAAAGCTTTTGAATTGCTTCTATAAAATTAAATCCCTCTACTTCTTGAACAAGCTTAATTAAATCTCCAGATGCTCCACAGCCAAAACAATTGTATGTATTTGAAGCAACATTAACTCCAAAAGATGGATTATTGTCGTTGTGATCAGGCATAGGACATCTTGTATTAGCCCAATCACTATTTTTTGAAATTATAAAATCTGAATCGTATACAGACTCCATAAATTCCATAATATTAATTGATTCAACAAGATTATCAATAAAATTTCTTGTTATCTTAGTGTTGTTCAAAGAGCATCCAATCTGGAACTTGAAGTTCACGATCATCATCTAGATTTACTGGAGTATAATCATCTTCTTCTTCAACTTGATCTTTGTCAAAAACATTATCATCAAATGCAGAAGCAGGACGTTTGATAGGAGTTTTGCCATCTGTTTTTGGCAATTCTTTAACAGTAGTATTTCCTGTGGCTACTCCATGTAAGGCCAGAATTTGTTGTTGTTCTTCTTCTTCGAGTTCAGTTACTTTATTGAATTCTCTATTCATTCGGATAGGAAATGGATTAAACCAGGCATCACGCATTTTCACAGGATGCAAAATACAATATCCATGTTCTCTATTAGGTTCCATAGCAATTGCGTAAGTACAAAGGTGCATCAAATTTTGTCCACCAGATGCAGCAGCTTGATCATAAGACATGAATTTCTTTTCATCTTTTGACTTACGTGAATCCCTAATTGTATCTCGATTGATCTGTTGAGCCGTAAGTACTGGAATATTGTATCTTTTGGCAAGTAAAAACAAACCCTTTACAGCTTGAGACTGATTTTCCCAATCTTTTGCTCCAGCAGTTGCTTTACGCACAGTCATATTTCCAATATAGTCAACAACAAGTAAGTCTGGTTTACCTTTAGAAGCAATTAATTCTCTTATTTTTTGGTCAATGTATTCAGGAGTAGGATCTTCCATGTTGACATCGTATTCAAAATAAGGGCCATCTTCTTGAGATTTCAGACCATCATAAATTGTTTTCATTTCATCTGGAGATAAGTCAGTTCCCTTAATTTGATCATAAGGAATTTCAAAACTTAATGAAACGTGGCGAAGCAAACAAAGCCAAGAGTTCATTTCAAAAGATAAGTAAAGAACTTTCTTTTTACAAACTTTATTTGCATGTAAAGCTGAGTTTAAGAGCATGACACTCTTACCACCAGAAGATGGAGCAAGGAATACAATAATTTGACCAGGCATCCAACCAAAAGTCTTAGAGTCTATGTTACTAATTCCGCATTCAATACCTTTATATAATTCAGGTTGAGTAAGACGTTTTTGATATTCATTTTTGAAAAAATCAGCGCTATCTGAAACATCAAAATTTTGCTTGTCATTAAATGAATCAGTAATGTCAGCTTGAATAATATCTATCTTGTCTTGAATTGTTTCAATCGTCTTTTTCAAGTTGCCTTCAGAAAGATATTCATTGGTTTCTTCAAAAGCTATTGTGAGGTTGCGAAGACCTGCAAATTTCTTGAGTTGTGAAATAACTTCAAAGAAATCATTTTCATCACAGTCAGAATTTTCAATTTCATCCCACAAAGAGACTAATTTACGTCTATCAATTTCTTTTACTTTGTGTTCATTGAGTTTAGATTCTAAGACAAATGAAGTTACAAGACTCCCTTTGCTTTCTTCCCAATATTGTTGAATAAGTGCAAATAAGCTTTTTGTATACGACAATTTCTCATTTTGTTCTTGAAAAACAAAATGATCTAGAGACAAGTTTCTCAAGAGTGCTTTGTCCATACACCTAGTACTTTTGGTGATTGCAGACAAACACATAATTTCCAATGTTCTTTGATCTAATTTCATCTTGTGTATGGCAATCTCATAGTTAAACAATTACGCAATAAGGAATTCCATCCTGAACTGCTACTAACAGAAGAAGCTCCCCCAGAAACCATTAGGACAAAAGGTTTTCCAGAGTTTACCCTGGATTTTGCTAGTCTGTCCAAATTTTGAGGAAATTGAGGATGAGTGTGTTTGTACTGTTCAATGCCATCAATTGCAATGAAATCAAGATTTTTGAACTCTTCGTTCATTTTGTCGAATTCATCTTTTTTGTCAAAATCACTCAAGATGCTTATAATTTCAGTCCAATCATAATATTTGGCTGACAATCCTTTTTTTATTGCTGATTGAACAAGTACAGCAGCGATAAAAGTTTTTCCACTTCCAACTTTACCGTCAAATATCAATGACTGTAATTTGGTCCTCATGTTGCCTGTGTGAATAATGGTTGGAGAGTCATTGTTTAGGATGTTTACTAAATTCTTTTCAAAGTAAGTAAGCATTTTGTAAACTCTTTCACTGTTGATTTGCTCCATCCCCAAATCTCTTCCATGAGCGTCAGTTCGAGTGTTCCAATCATCAATAGTTTTACCAATAAAAATTCTTGGCACATTGGATTTAGCATATAGTTCTTTGAGAAATTTTTCTTTCTCACAAGAACACATTACAGATTTACCTTTTATGTTTGTGGTGTAGCCAGAATAATCACAAAGAGGACACCCAATGCCTTTGCTGATTTTGTATCTTCTAGCACCTTCTTTAAGGTTATCTACAGTAAGTCCCAGTATATCTTTGAAATCTGGCTCATTCATTACAAATCATCCTCGTTTTCATTGTATCGCTTAATTTCTGAATTGCTACTAGAAGCATTCCTGGCTCTTTCACTAGCCCAAGAACGCAAAAACTGTATCTCTTCTTTCATAAGTTTAGACAATGGAACCGAGTCTTGTATAGCCTTTACAATGTCAGATGTAATAATTTCTCTCTTATCATCACTAAAGGCTTCATATAATGCTGCTTCTATGGCAGCTTCAATTTCAGCACCAGTGAAACTTTCAGATAAATCAGCCAATAATTCTAAATTGAAGTTTTTGGGATTTCTATTTCTTTTCTCAAGATGGATCTTAAAAATAGTTTTTCTTTCTAATAACTTAGGAAGATCAACAAAGAAAATTTCATCAAATCTACCTTTTCTCAACAGTTCGGGAGGAAGTGAAGTCACATCATTAGCAGTAGCAACAACAAATACTGGAGATTGTCTATCCTGCATCCAAGTAAGCCAAGACCCTAAGACTCTAGAAGTTGTTCCGCCGTCTGTAGATCCTGAAGCTCTACTACCTGACATGCCTTTATCAATTTCATCGCACCAAAGAATGCAAGGTGCTACACTTTCTGCAACCTTGAAAACTTGACGCATATTTTGTTCAGAGCTTCCAACAAGCCCAGAGAAAACTTTGCCCATATCAAGTCTTAATAAAGGGAAATTCCAAAAAGAAGAAATAGCTTTGGCAAATAGTGATTTACCAGCACCTTGAATTCCAACAAGTAAAATACCTTTAGGATTTGCTGGTAGTCCGTAATCAAAAGCATCTTCAGAAAAAGCATCTTTACGTTTTTCAAGCCAAGACTTTAAACCCGTTAGGCCACCGATACTATTCATATCAGTAGGGTCATCAATCCAATCTAATAGGCCTGATTTACGAATAATATCTTTCTTTTGTTGGATAATTGATTCAGGCAATAATGATGTGTGCTTAATCATACAATAAGTACAAACTTGCTCACATTCAGATATAGTCAAGCCTCTGAAGCAATTGACTACATTGTCAAGTTCTTCTTTAGAGTATGATGTTTGAAATTTAGCAGCAAGATCAGGTCTTTTAGATGCTTTGTCTAGAAGATAAGTAATTTTTTCTGTTATTTCATCTTTACTAGGTAGTGGAAAATCAATCACAGGAACAGACTTTTCTAAATCTGTGGGTAATTCTAGTACTGAAGAAAGAATTATTATTGCTTTGTTTTCTGTGGAAAAATCAAAACTTAAGTTTTTTAATTGACGGACAACTTTAATTTCAACTTGCCCACGGTAATTTCCAGAACCAAAAAATTTGTTGTAATCTTTTAGCACCAAGATACAAAATTTATTCTTTGGTACTATAAGTTTTTTAAACCAGCCCAATACTTCTTCTTGATCTAAAACACATTCAGAAGCTTTTGCTGGTAAGAATTCTGGAAAAGTAGAATGTAATCCAGAAACAATATCCCATTTCAATAGATCCCAAGAAGTATCAGCTTTGGAACATAAACTTTCCAAAGCTGACATTACTCTATTTTCTTCTTGAGAAACTAAATATAAGACAGTTCTTTTAGATCTTACAAGTAGCTCAATTTCATCAATTGTTTGATTGCTGTCCATTTAAAAACTTATCAAATTGAAATCTTGGATTACCTGGATAATCTTCATCTCTCCACCAGGTTTCTTCCTTGTATTTAGCCGTGTATTTAGCGAAAATTTCACGCCAATCAAGTAATTCAAATGTAGGAAGATATGGAGAACGGGAAATGGATTTTTGAAAAGTATCTTCTATAAGTTTCTTTTCTTCTGCTGAACCCTTAGAGAGAGTTTCAAATAATTGATTCAATCCAGAAATAAAATCATCATTTGAAATTTTATGTGTATGGGCATAATAAGTACATACAATAGGAATTCCAAATTTGGAAAACAATTCTTTTGAACGTCCAAGTTTTGCCAGTTTCATAACTTCATCATAAATATCAATAAGAGTTGCAGAGCTGTTTGTATTAATGACATCCTGATAATAACGATTTAAATAATGAGGAAATTCCATAAGCAAGAAATGTCCTGATCTTTGCATGATCATTGGCTTGTTGATGAAACACCAATCAATAAATTTCTTCGTCCATTCATTTTTATCAAGCTTATTGTCTTCCATAAAATCTGCAATGATGTTTATGATTTTATTATCCGATGTGTAAGTAACACGGTAAACACCATTAAAAGCTTTTTTATATTCATTGAAGAAATAGTCTGTAAAATTCTTTGCAGTCCAATCCTTAAGATCTTCTGGGGCATCTTTCAAAGTTTTAACTATAGGCTTCTTGCGTTGACGTTTATTTGCTTGAAATGGATTTGATAATTCAGATTGAAGAGGAATGTGTTGCATGTAAATACCTTTCACAAAATCATAAGTCGGATCACTAATTGCCTTCATTTTCTTCCTCAATTACATCAAAATTTTGCATATCTTTTATCTCTTCTATAGTAGTTTCTTTTACTTTGGCTATGCCATTTTCTTTATATACTAGATAATTTTTTGATGATATAAGGGCAAATTTTTCTGGAGAGTGAGTGATGAGTATATTTTGCAAACCTAATTCCGTATTATATTTCTTCATAAATTTCAATAAATATTTCATTACACCATCCCTAGAAACAGCAGAAAATGCTTCATCTAAGAAATAAGCACCTGTGTATCCATTATAAGTTCCAAAGGCAATACGCAATACATAACTGATTATTTCATGCAGTCCTCCTCCACTTGTTCCACGTAAAGGACGTTTTACTAACTCACCATCAATCAATTTTTCCATTACTGGCAGAATTGTAAATTGACTTGTATTTTCACTTTCCTTTTGGCTTATTTCTTTCATTTCCATAGTGAAAGTATAATCTTGACTATACATATCTCTTGACCAAGCAGTAACTAATTCTTCAATTGAAGCAATTGCATTAAGTCTGGTTTCTTGTGCTATTTGGCGAATAAATATACTAGCTTTTTTGTTGAGTTCTTTGTCAACTTCTAACTCTTTTATCTTACTTTCTTGTTCTTCTAAAAGAGTTTGTAAGGTTTTGCGTTCTGCTTCAAGAGTAATTAACTCTCTTTCAAGTTTACTACAAAAGCTTTTTATTTGTTGAAGATCCAAGACTACTCTCCTTCAAGTTCAGCAACTTTATCTTGTAATTCCTGAAGTTTGCTTTCTAATTCGGATTGCTTATTTGTAATTAAGTTCTTAAGATCTTTTGGTTTGCAGCCATAATTGTTTTTGCAAGTTTGTACTAAATCATCATATTCAGTTTTAAATTGCTCAAGTTGTGGAGATAAAACTTGAACTTTACCTTCAGCATTTCCTTTTTTCTTTTTGTATCCTTCTATCTGATCTAGGATTTCTTTAGATGTCATTTTTTTCATTCCCCCTTAATAGTCTTGGTATTGACAGTCTTAACAGCATTGATAGCTAAATCAATAATTTCATTGCTAATATTAGCGTTTTCTGCTTTAGTTCTTAGTGCGGAGAGTTTATCATCAAGATTTGTAAACTGCCATGATGTAGTTCTCATGTTTGCAACCTTAAGTTTAAACTCATGTGTATCTTTCTTAAGTTCTTTCGCTGCTTGCATTTCTTCAATCTTGAAAACTTCACTAGCTGGTTTTGCAGATTTAAGTTTGATATATTCTTCNTTTTGAATTTCACCATCCAATGTATAGTCAAGAATTAATATTTTAATGTCTTTTTCTAAATTGTCTCTTGACGCTGAATATCTGCTGATTGAACCAGGGTTTATAAATCGCTTTCCATCACTTCTTGTTTGCGTCATTTCATGATGTATATGACCTGAAATGACTAGATTTGTATTGGGATGCAAAGGTGTATCCTCGAAAAGATAAGCATATTCAGCAAACCTATCAAGTTTTGTTGAGATTGATGCATGACAAACCCAAATAATTGCTGATGAAGTTGTAAGAAAACCTTGCTTTATTTCTCTGTCTAGAGATGGAGTGTAATGAGCAAAAGATATACCCAAAGAAGGTTCATAGTCTTTCTTAATCAATAATCCAGCAGAAATAAGTGTTCCTAAAGCAGTCTTTTCAAGATTTGAAGAACTATCAAGATCGTGATTTCCTACACAAATATAGATAGGAAATGACCAAGGTTTATTACCATTTGGTATACCTTTCAAAATTTCCAAAGTTTGATTTCGTAAAAGTGGTCCAACTTCATAAACTTCAAATAGATCGCCAAGAAGAACAACGGCATCAAGCTTTCTTTCTTCAGCAATTTGAAAACATTCAATAAGCTTTGTTCTGATTGATAAACTATAATCATCAAGTCTATTTTTTGGTTGCCTGTCCATTAAATGGATATCACCAACAAACATGACTTTATTTTGTTTAATTATATTATTCATGATAGTCTCTGGCACACACAGAATCTTCCACAGGATTCACAGCTTTCAAAATTTTCTCTAGCGTAAGTCTCCAAAGATTCAATCTCTTCATCACATTCTTTGATAATTTGATTTAGTTTTTCAATATCTTCTAATTTAGCATCAATTTTTGAGTTTGTATTTTCAATATCAGAATCCAGCTTCTCCATAGTTAATAATTCAGTATGAATGGAATCACAGTTAGAAATAAGTTGACCTATATCACCTTCAGCAATTTCGTAATAATGATTGTAACTCTTTTCAGCAGTTTTATATTGAGTCACTTTATTTGAAATATTTTCGATTAAAATAAGACCATCTGATATGTCATTATAATTTTTAGTCAACTCTGGAATAATTGTGCTATAAAGTTCTTCAAGTGCTTCATATTTGATTTTTTCATTTTTACAATCAACATATTGTTTGTAAGCTTTGTAAAAATCATCAACAAATTCTTCTAAAGTATCAATTTCAGACTCTAAATTTTCATAATCTTGAATAAGATCTTTGAGCTTATTGAAATTTTCTATTCTTTCATCAAGATTTTCAAATGGCTTTAATTTTGTTTTGGTAGAATCAAGTTCGGCAGACACTCTTTTTATATCCGCTGAAATTTTATTAACTTCAGAGTTAAGTAATGATCCTGCTTGTTCTAGATCATCTAATCTTAAGAGTTTTGAAATATCTTTTGGTATCGATGTATCTGTAGAATTGATAAGAAATAATTTATCTTCTTGAGTGGCAAAAGGAACATAAGCATGAGCTGTCCTTGGTGTATGTCCGATAAATTCTACAACATCTTTTGGAAGATCAGAGCCAAATTTTGCGTGTTTGACAAGTTCTAGTCCAAAATACTGATACTCTACTTCATTTACAGTGCCTTTAGTTCGTTTTAAGTAATCGCCATTCTTAAAAATGACAGTTATTTCAGTATTTTTCTGTCCATTTTTAACATCATATGACTTCCATTCATTCTCAAATACAAACATGAATGCACGAAACAAAGCTGACTTGCCACAGTCAGATGAACCTGTAATTACTGTCAAACCAGATCCAAAAGTTAAAAAAGTATCTTCGTGATTCTGAAAATTCTTTATACGAATGCTTTCTATATGCCTATTCATCGTATTAGCATTGTAGACAATATATCTGGAAAATGCAAGTCTACAAAATCTAATCTAGCTCTTTGGATAGAGCTTGGTATATCAAAAACATTTGGAATTTCAATTTTATATAGTTCTGCTCTAATTAATTTTATTGGATTGTTGGTCATAGGGCAACATTTATTTGTTTTGCCATTATGTAATTTATTGCAACTCATACAAAGAAATTCAGCAGACTTAAAATATGGTATGAAAAAATCAACTGTAATATCAAGTTCTATCTTACGAAATTTTATATATGTGTGATTATTAAAATCTTTATAATTATCACATATCTTTCTAAACGTATTTCCTTTATTGTCTACAGTCAAAGTAGATGGTATCTTGATTTCATAATCATTGGGAAAAACAAATTTAGTATCAGACAACATGCCTGGAACTGCCAAACAGCATAGGAGTTCATTGTTCATTTGTGAAAATCTATATAATGCTGGCTTCTTCATGGGAGGGAATTGTGAAAATTAGTATTGATCGGGATATGCTACTTACAGAATTATACGATTTACGAGCAATTTTGACAGAAGCAGCGTTAGAATCAGATGAGGCTAGAAAAGGGAAGCTTAAGCTAGATGAGATTCTGACTATGATTATGAATAGCCCTCAATCAGAAAACAATTCATCTTATCCAAAGCCAAAATTAAGGAGAGGTTAATGACACAGGTAAGACTGGAAGAAATTTTATCACAAGAACAAATTTCCAACAATGAATTAGCGGAAATATTAGGGGATATGTTTGTTTCATTTAGCAAGCATCTGAAAGACTTAAAAAATCAATTGAGTTCTCTTAGTGAAGAATTGGACGACTTAAAAAAAGAAATCCAAGCTATAGAAGATCAATCTAAGCTTGGATTTGGAATAATTTTAGAGGATGAGGAAGATTAATCTTCCTCATCAATCATTTTAATTCTGACAATAAATGGTTGATCTGTCTCATAACTAGCCCAAGTGGAAGAATCTATCTGATAAACGTCTGTACTTCCAGTGTGAGGACAAACAATATTAGGCTGATCATCCTTGCTGTTCATAACAACATCAATTACTGATAAACGATTACGATCTTTTTTGAACGCTGATTCATTCAAAGTTGTATCAAAATCAGTATCAATAATTCCCAAAGATCTTTCACCTTCTTCAGTCAGATCATCGTCATCCATATCATCAAGAAGATCAATATCGTCCACAGGAACTTCAATTTCAACAGTTACGCCATCTCGTACAACATACATCTTTTCAAACTTCATGTTATGTGAATCACCGTCCACTCCCATAAGTTCATCCATAGCAGCCCTAGTTTGTGCTTCAGCTGTTTTTTCATCTACAATTACGCCAGCAACTTTTCGTTCTTCCATCTTGTTTCCTATGCTATATTTTTGTCAGTAAAATCATAAAGATTGAAATTTATCTTTATTGGGTAATTTAATCCGCCAATAGGAATGAATGTAAATACTTCAGGCACATTCTTTTCTACCTTGATACATAATACATCTGATTCTTTTTTGACAGATACAAAATCAGTCATTGTAATTTTACCCTTATGTGAAAATACAAGCAATCCATCACCACCACGAGGAGAGAAAGACATCTTCATAATTCCTGATTTACGAGGAATTACGGTGAGCTTTATATCAGAACCATATTGACCTAAAACTGTGCCTTCAATCTTTTCTCCAATTACAACTGATGATGGAATTTTCATATAAACATCTAGAGATTTTTCTAGCTTGTAATCTAACTGCAAAACATCAAGGTAATTTATTGGATTGTTCTCTACACCCAATCTGCATACTACCCTATCATTTTGCTGAAATTCGCCCTCAATAATGCCAGATATAGTATCTTCTGGATCTAATATGCAGTAGACATTAAGAAGGGCAGTAGTTTGTTTGGCTGTGAAGAAGTTTCTGATTGAATATGCGCCTGCTCTGTCTGGTAAAAAGTGAGCATTGAAAGATTTTTTTAATGACTTCACTTTAAGATCAGAATTCATATAAAACTTTTGTGGTTTATCTGTTCCATTTTTATAATGAACAAAATATCTCACTCTTGTATTTTGGGTGTATTTCCTATCGTGTAATATTCCTGACTTATTAATTGTTTCTGGGTTATTCAAGTATAACAAATAAGATGTTTGTTGAGAATTTAAAATAAATAAAGCCGCAATCAAGCATTTGATCACAGCATATAACTTAAGAGAGAACGCCATTGTTAAACCCTCCAAGGACTAACGTTAAACTAGCTTTAATATTCTAGATATAAAGGGCTGAAAACTCCTTAAAAAGAAAAGTAATCATATCTCATATTTGGAACCAGTTTATGTTCAATTTTAAAAAATACGTATCAGCTGCAGATTTGTCTAAAAGAGTTAATCCTGAAGATATTCCAGGAGAGACTGTAGAACAAAAAGCTGCCTATATTTCTGAATACCTTGATAGAGAAATTGGTGAAAAATTAGCAGCTGGAGAAATTGGTATTGAGGCTGCTTACAAATTGCTTGCAGAAACAAAGGTAACTGGTGTTTCAGAGCAATTCCAATTCTTAGAGAGATATAGATCAAATATCGCAAACTTATTACAGTCTGCTGCAACTATTAAGTCTACATTGTCACAAACAGAATTATCAAAAGAGCAAATTTCTCAATTAATAATCAGAAAATTATTAGAAAGAACAAATCAAGTTTTTATTCCAGAGCTTGTTGAACTAAGTAGAACTGATAAAAGAAGCACTGATGAAGTAAGCGTAATATTGGATAAACTTCCTGATTATCAAGATCCTGATGAAATTACTTCAATCAAATTATGGATATCTAGAGAAATACAAAAAGAAATTCAGGGCATTATTGAAGAATTTCTTGAAATGAAAGATAGAGCATTAAGAATTCCAAACTTTGATGAAAATGACTTAAGAACTATCGTCATAAACACAAGAGGTGAAGCTTTGAAAATTTTATTCCCAGATCGGCGTAAAACTTCCAAAAATCCTTTACCATCAAAATTTACCGACCCTGTTGTAATTAGAGACGTTGAAAATATCAATGATGATATTCAAAAATTAATCAGAAGAACAAATTTTAAGTCAGATTGGGGATGGACAAAAATCTTATCTCTATCCAATAAATTAAGTCAAGAAGAAATTGCACGATGGAGTAAGCTGATAGATCACCCTGTTGAACTTAATTTATATAAAATTCTTACAAATGCAGGTTTGATGAGTGTTGGTACATCTAGTACTGGCGCTGAAGAACCTGTCAAAGTTAAGGAGTTGGGTTTCAACAATCCTGAATTAAGATCTAAGTATTATAGAATTTTCTTCCCAGCTTTTGATCCTGCTAGTGGTTTGCCTTTCATATCTGAATCTGAAAATAGATACATACAAGAAACTTTTGGCGGAAGAGATCCTAGAACATTTCAATATGGCGATGATAGAAGAATGGATTTTATCAAACGTTCTCAATTTAGAGAAAAAATGAATTACGCCAAAGAACGCTTATATGAGTTTATTACAAATGGTTATGATGGGCCTGCTCTTTATAAGCTTATAAATTCTAAAGAACTTTCTTTAGATGAGGGCGGATTAGCCATCCAATATTATTTTAGAAGTATTTGCAAATCAAACCTCAATAGATTCATTGCAGATTTGAGAGACATTGGACTTTCTGAACATTATGATTCATTATCAGCCAAAGGTATGAAAGCTGATCCAAATTATGAGGGTTTGAGATTGATAACTAGATCTACTGAAGAAGCAAAGATCATTCAAATACTAAGAAATCAATTTTACATTGACGCTGTTCCTTACCAAGTGTTGATTCCAGTCCCTACAGATTGCCCTACAAATAATAACAATTTTGATGTTGATTTTATGATGTATGTTGACACTCTAGAATATATTGACCCAGTATCATTTATGCCTGTGATAAAGCCAAAAATTATGTTTGTTGGAGAGTATTTTGGTTTTGACAGTGATAAAGATAAAACAATTATTGATAGAGGCGTATCATGGGTAGACCCTGATGGAAATATATTTACACCATCACCTAGAAGATCTTCAGTTAATGGAGAAATCTTAAAAGAGTTTGAGCCAATTTCACCCGGAAATAAAGCTTCTGAAGGTGGAGTTTACGAACTTAAAACTTTGTGGAAAAAAAGAACATATGAGGCGATCTCTCACATAGTGGGAGCAGACAACTTGTATTTTGACGAACAAGACATAAAACAGCCTTACTATACTATTGCACAAAAGCTTGATGAAAAAGACATCATTTACACTTTTTCAGGATACAAATCAACTAATTTCTGCAAAGCAAAAAAATTAATTGATGCAAGTTTAGATTTTGAATTAAAAGAAAAACTTGACAGTCCTGAATATCAAATGCAACAACTCAATGACGATAAAAATAAATGCCTTAGAGTAATTGAATCAGCAATTTTACATTATAAAATGCAAAAAGCTTTAAGACAAGCAAAAAAAGAATTTATAGGAAAATCTGGTTTTGATAGACAGACATTAGCTTCGCATAAAAGTTATGTGGATGGTTTGAGAGCTAATATCAACAATGGTCTCAGAATCATAAATAGTCCAAATTCATCAATGGATCAAAGAATTTCTGCACAAAATATGATTCAACAAAATCAAAGTGAATTTAATAGTTTAAACGAATCTCCTTTACTTACATTCAAGAAAAGATTTGAAGAAATTTTGACTGATCAAAAGCATATGGCAATTTTAGATCAATTTAATGAACTCAAAAAATCTATAGAAAATGGATCAATTTCTCCAGACTTACAAAAACTCAGAATATATCTTCTTGAAATAGACGAAGGTGTGTTTGGATTTGTCCCTGATCCAGAACAATTATAATATGGCAATTTACACGTCGGATCACATTGGTAAATGGTACTGGCTTAAGTATGACAATAAAATTGTCTTAGCTGAAGAATTTACTACTGAATTATCTAGATCAGTTTCAAATAAAAAATTGATTCAAGGTGATGCTGGAGTTCATGTTATGTCTGTAAATGGCAAAACTATGACAAGTACTATTAGTTCGGATGTTTTAATAGAAATACCACAACCAAAGTCCCTTATTAATGGACCAGTTCCTAGTGTTGTAATTCCACCATACAACCCTGGATACAAAGACGTTTTAGATTTATTGATTGATGACTTTGCATTGATAAGAGCAAATTTATATAATCCCGATTATTGGTATATGCGGCCTAAAAATCTTCTTACTTCTGCTTCTCTTCAAATAGGCAGCACAATTAGATGTTCATTAAATTACAATGCATACTATGATCAAATTTTTGAACTAATACAATTTGCTGATGTTTTTCCTTCAAACTATGATTTTTTAGCTAGAGTGGCTAAAAACTATGATTGTAGATTTTATGCTACAGACGGATATGATCATTTATTAAAAGTATTATCAGGATCAATTAATATTACTGTAAATTATTCTAAAATGTATCTTGCTGGAACGGAGTCAGAATATCCAATCTACTCTCCACAAGGATATGAAGTTTCTGGTTCTATTACGATACCAGCCAGAAGTTGGAATCAATTAAGAGACTTATTTAATTCAAAAGTTGTTACTTACACAAACTTTTCTTTACTTGTAGGCACTAGATATTTAAGATTAGGCCAAGCAGTAATTGAAGATAAAATGAATTTAACAATGGGTGATAATTTAATGACAGCTGAAATTTCATTCAAAGGATACGGAAGACTGTAATGCCAATTTTGTCTGCAGAATTACTAGCAAATTACTATGCTATTACCTTGAATGGCAAAACATATATACTTGACTCTTGGAATGAAAATTTACAACAAGATATAAATGATAAATCATTCATGCAAGGCGATATTGCAAACAGAATTGTAGATGTCAACAATCCTTTACATCAAGCAACTATGTCTGGGCCCATTTTACTACTTAAAGACCTTGATGCAGAATTGACCGTTGTAAATAACGCATATATAAATACTAATAATGCAAATAAAAATCTACCTCCATATGGAATTTATGATATTTTTGATTTAATAATCGAAAATCTAGGTATTGTATCAAGGCCAATTACAGAAACTACAGACTTGCCTTATTTCATAGACAATGGTTCTATTTCTATGAATTTTTCAGATGTAGTTTCTACAGTCACATTAACAAGTGTTTATCCACAAGGTTTTGAACGCACACAAAATCTTGGTTTTTCTAAATCATCAGCCGTAAAGAATTTAGAAGAAGCTAGAATTCTCGGCAGAACTGTTAAATTTTGGGATTTCAGATTTAGAATTTTTGGCGACTTTTATGCACTGACTCAAGCCAATATCAATATAAGAGTTGTAAGTGATAGAAAAACTAACATTGGAAATAATTTCTTTGATGGAAATACTGTGCCTGATTTTATTATAACTGGATACTCAATTTCTGGAGATGCAACTATATCAATTCCACCAAGTCAGTTTGAAAATTTCAGACTGTATCAATCACCTGGAAGTTTTAATGTATTTCAAAATTCTATTGGCATTGGTTTGATTGATTCTTATCGTGGTCATAGATTTATTGATTTTGGAAGTTATTTGATTTTACCAAGAATAGAAATGGATATGAGAGCTAATCAAATGACAACTGCAAGAATTAGTTTCAATACGTTCTTGAGAAGATCTTATTAATGTACAAGTTCTCTTATGGAAGAAGAACTTTTAAGATTTACAATACCTGGTAATCCTGTAACCAAAAAAACACACCAAAGAATTATGAGAGTTGGTGGGTATCCTAGAATTTTTCCATCTAAACAATATGAAGAATATGAAAAATATTGCAAACAATATTGTTTAGATGTTTGGAAAAACTTAGACAAAGACCCAATGAAGTTTGGTGTAGCTATCAAAATAAAAGTTTGGCTTTCTCGTTGGATTTTGCCTGATCATGTCGGAATATTGCAATCTATTGGAGATATTCTAGAAAAATGGAGTGTTATTGAAAACGACAAGTATATCCATTGGACAGACTTTGATCCTACTTCCAACACAAGAGATCATTGGTTCCAAGGAATTGATAAAGAGAATCCTAGAATAGAAATTATAATTTTCAGATACAAGCATCTTTATGAAGATTACACCGAAGAAAAAGATGTCAAAGAAGCTGCCAAACTGGAAAGAAAAAAAGCAAGAGAACTTAAAAATCTAGGAAAAGACTAATGATAGAGATAGTGAATTTCGAAATCAATGAAGATTTTTCGGAAACACCTTTGATGAAAAACCTCAAGCAGACATTATGCTTGAGTAATTTTTTTGAATCGCTGCCAGAACTATGGAAGCTTGATGACTTATATATGGAATGCGTAAGTGAATATTTGAGAATAAGAACAACTCAATTAATCTACACCCCGTTGTGGGGAATCTCCATAGACTATTCAAGCAAAGTTGGCTTGATTACAGTAGAAAAATTTTATCCTATTATTAAATATTAAAAGCAGGCTTTTCAGCCTGCTTTTAATATTGGATTGTTCTTAATTATGCGTTAGGAACAATATAGTGTGGTTCTGTGTCAGTAATTGTAAACTCACCAGAAATTCCAAGAGGGGTTACAACTTCCTTCATTCGCTCTTGAAGCGCTTGAGTATTCTCATTCAATGCTTCGTTGATTGCAGCCAATTGCTGTTGAGCTTGCTGAAGCTGAGCTGCATATTGCTGAGCAACATTTACAAACTCAAGAACATCAGACTTCTGAGCCTTGAGCTCAAGTAACGACTGACGCATAGAAACTAACTCAAGATACTCATCGTGGGAGATTGCAGGTTGCTCCTGCTCCTCGCTAACTACTGCCGAAACGTCTGTAGACTCGTCCATTTGATATATATCCTTTTGATCCCTTGATCTCAATTATGATACCAAATTATTTGTGTTTGTCAACTCTTGATATAAAAGATATGACGGGGTATCATCCATGTATCTTTATACAATAAGAGCAGATTATGAAAACAATTTTTTTGAGTCCGTCAGACCTGGCTTTCCTTTATGATGAAAGCCCTTGGGGATTTTATCAAAAGTACAACTTGGGGATCAAACGTCCTCCAGTAATTTTACCTAAGATTTTCACTTTGATTGATGTATTAACTAAAGCATCATATTTGAACAAAAATTTAAATCAAATTGACAAATCTCTTCCTGATGCAGTTTTAGTTGACGCTGACGAATGGGTGAAGAGTAAACCAATTGCAAATCCAGATTTTCCTGATTTTGAAGTTGTTATTCGTGGAAAAATTGATGGTATCTTGCGCTACGATGATGGAACAAATACTGTAATTGATTTTAAGACTTGTGAGATTTCAGAAAAAGTCTTATCGAAATATATTCGACAATTATCATCATATAGTTATGCTATTACACATCCTATGTCTAGCACTGATCTTGCAATGAAGTTAAGAAACAATGTTGGTTTATTTGTTTTTGAGCCAGATAAATTTTATATTGACTCATATTCTGCTGCTGGACTCAAAGGCAAATTTAAGTATATTAGTTATGAAATAAATCTTGATGATTTTGAAAATTTCATTAGAAATGAAGTAATCCCATTGATCGCTGGGAAAGAGCCACCTCCAACTGATGCTGATTCTTGTTGGGTTTATTTAAAGCAATTTGGCTTTGAATACGAGGAGGAGTAAAAACTGTATCAGAATACTAAACTATATCAAGTTTAGTATTCTGATTTTTAACTATGGAAAAAAACTCATCTACATACAATAATAAACGTTTTGCTCAAAGAACAGACAATTATGCTGATTATGAAAGAAATACCAGCATTCCAGTACCGCCAGCAAGAGCGCAAAACTGGATAGATTTTATGGCTTTGGGCGCAGGTGGATTTATGAAAGAAGAAGGAGGAGAAGAAATTTATTATCCCAATTCTATTTCAAATGCGAAATCCTTTATTGACAGTTCAATTTATAAAAATGACTCAAAATTTACAGAAGAGATAAACAAATTCATGTCTTACATGAAAATGTTGAACAATGGACAAGATGCTAAATCTGATCAACCAAAAGTTAGTTGGTTAGGTAAAAATAGAAGACCCAAAGATCAATATGATGAATTTACCAACTGGTCCCAATCTGAAAGACAAAAATATTCATCTAGATTTGAAACTATGATTGGCACAAAAAGAGGGGCAATACTACAAAAAGCACTTGTTGCCTTGAAAAATGCAGAAATAGCTGCAGCAAAATATTCTTTTCCAAACGACCCAGGAGCAAAAGCAGCCACATATATGTCTGAAGCTGCCGCAAGTGAAAAACCAAGCGCTCCATCAACTACAGATTCTGGAAGCTCTGGAAGCTCT
>B570J14230_10000346_pt1 | contig 18144 bp, 43 predicted proteins | sample LakMenepilimnion_3_FD_14230 | JGI IMG/M metagenome (IMG submission 14230) | reverse complement strand
GTGATTTCTTTGGTAATGCTGGTACTTCAAATACTATAGTTGATAATTTTAATAATAATAATATTGGTAACTACTTTGGTAATGATGGTTCAAATGATGGTGGTAATAATATAGGTCAAGATTTTTTTGGTAATTTAATTGGTAATTACTTTTATCTTAATACAATAGGGGATAACTCTTATTCTAATACAATAGGGAATTACTTTACTTCTAATACAATAGGGGATTACTATTTTTCTAATACAATAGGGGATGAGTATTATTCTAATACAATAGGGAATAACTATTATTCTAATACAATAGGGGATGACTTTTATTCTAATACAATAGGGAATTACTTTGGTTCTAATAAAATTAAAACGCAGATTAATAGTATTGATTTCACAGACTTCTATGGTAATATAACTGGATTTACATATTCAGCTACAGGTTCTACGGCTAGTGATAATACATATATAGGTTTTTATCAAGATTCAACGACAGGTATTGGTGTTAACGCCACTTTTGATATTGAAGTTTCTGGTGGAACTGTTGTCGGTGTTACTGGAAATACTCAAGGTAAATTATACGTAATTAGTGAGGAATTAACGATATTAGGTACTCAAATAGGTGGTACTGATGTTGATGATGATGTAGTTATTACAGTAACTGGTATTAGTCAATTACCATCTGTTTATGAATCTTATACTTGTGATATTTTTGAAAGACAAGGTGGAACTAAACGATTATCATACTACGATAGTAGTGATATATTAACAATAACAAATATTAACGAATAAAAATATGACAACAAAATATATAGTAAATAACTTAAGCGGTCAAACAATAACTAATGAACCAATATTACGTCCTTATAAAGTATATACTGCTTTATTAACACAAACTGGTATTAATCCTCCTGTGGCTACTGTATTGGAAAATACTTTAGGTTTTATTCCTACTTATTCATATAATGGCACTGGTAATTATTCTATAAATTCATCTAGTGGATTTACAAGTGATAAAACCGTTGTTTTTATAACATCAGAATCTACAGATATTATTTATTCCACACAAGTTAGCTCTAGTGAAATTATAATTGGTGGAGTTTCTGATGATTTAATGAGTAAAACATCAATAGAAATAAGAGTATATTTATGAGTAATAATTGTGTATATTTCCATATTAATCCTGTAAAGCAAGAGATTTTTTATGTGGGTGTAGGTAATAAAAATAGACCAAATAGTAAACAAAATAGAAATAAATATTGGCATAATTCAGTTAATAAATATGGATATATTATTGTAATTATAGAAAAAGATTTAGAATGGGTGAACGCAACAGAAAGAGAGAAATTTTATATTAAATTAATTGGAAGAAAAGATTTAGGATTAGGTACTCTTTTAAACATGACAGATGGGGGTGAAGGTAATCAAAATATTGTAATGACAAAAGAATCTAATATTAAAAGAAGTTTAGCTTCTAAGGGTGTACCTAAAACTAATGCAAGGGTTAAAAGAAGTGGTCACAGTCAAGAAACTAAAGAGAAAATGAGATTATCAAAACTTGGTAAAAAAATTGGACCCCATAGTGAAGAAAGAAAATTAAACATGAAAAAATCAGCAGCTCTAAGAAAAATTAATAAGAGTATATAATTAAAAATTAAAATATAAAAAATATGGCAACAGCAACATTTAATACAGCAATAGAAGCACCAATTGGTGAAGATAATATATACGATTTAGATAGTATTATAACTACTGATATAGTATTTGATAAAGGTAAGACTTATAAGTTTGACAAAGAACCTAATTTGAATATTAGCTTAAAAGAAAATCTATTAACCTTATCTGAAGGTGCTTATGGTCCAGTAGAAATATTAGTTTCTAGTGATATAACTGAAACAGCGGTAGCGACTACTAAGGTTTCTGGTTTTCAAGCTGGAAAAAATGAATATATGGATAATGCAACCTTACAAACAAATTTTAGTGACACACAAAAAAATTGGTCAAGTATTATTTCTCGTACACCTATTAAAGGTGGTGAGGCTGGTCCTAAACCTCCATTTAATAAAAGTGATAAATAACAAAAAAATGTTATTAAATTAAAAAATTTATAAACTATTACACAATCGTAACTGGTTTATATTTATTTAATTCAAATTCAATTGTTGGAATTATTTGACCAATCCATTTTACTATTAACACATCTACCTCCTCTATTGTTAAATCAAAGGATATGGATAAAAAATCATAAAGTTCATTTATGTAATATTTGATGTGGTGTTTGGTGAAATATAGTTTATCAACATAACTTTCATCATCCTTAGAACAAATTATTAGATATAACGTATATTCTTTTTTTATTTGTTTTAAAAAAAAGTTGATCATTTTCTCATCCATAGTAAAATATAATTAAAAAAAATTTATTAGTCAATTTAATAGACCCATTGATTTGATGAAATTAATTAATTATATTTAATCAATGTTTGAAAAGTGTTTGGGGTTGTAACATAGGAAGACGATATTGAACTGATTTTAAATTTCTGAATTTTGTCACTCAAAAGGTTCGTAATTAAAAAAAGAATTCCAAAAAAACTTATGAGGTGAGGTAAAACTCACCTTTTTTATTTTATTGAAATATTTATCATAAAGTTATTATGAAGACTATTTTTATAACATCAGATGGAAAAATGTACCGGATGAACTATCTTGGTAGATTAGAACGAGAAGAGATTAAGTCAATTAAACATTATCTTAATTGTATATTACATTTAGAGGAAGGTATCACATTTGAAACTTTTTTTAACATTATATTGAAAGATAAGGATTTCCTTAATGAAGTGTTCAAAGATACCATGGGTGGGTTTGATTTAAATCAATTCACTAAAGAATGGAAGAAGAATATTAAAAATAAAGATGTTGAGAATATTCAATACCTAGAAGTTTATAGAGATATTAAGTTAAATGATATCACAGGGGTTATTACGTTAGATATAACGAATGTTTTTGAGGGTATAACTAAAATGGATAACTCAATAAAAGAAAGTGTCCCATTGGACTTTATCGCGATAAATGATTTAAAGAAGCTCCCGTTAAAATTAAATGATGAATTCATTATACCAGGTCACATTATTGAGAATGTAAATTTAATAACATCAACCAAGGGAATGACATTATTTGAGGTTATTGAAACCATTCTATATGATATTACATTCTATGGAGATCCCTCCAGTAGAGATAAGATAAAGGAGGATGTTATGAGTGTCAATAATAAGGATAATATGATACAATTATTAACTATTGATATGGAAGATATGGTTTCAGATGAAAGGTATGAAGAAGCTATAGAATTATTGAGTCTTATAAAGAAATATAAAAAAACAAGTGTAGATGAAATAGAATTTGATTAAAAAATTTGTTTATATTAAAATAAACCTTACATTTGTCTAAAAAAAATATAAAAATGACATTTTTAAACAAAGTTAATAAATTCATTATGAAATATATTGGATTTATGTTATACCCAACCACTAAGTGTGGGAAAGAAGGTAAAAATTTAGAAATTAATAATAGATATGACATATGATTTTATTATCCTTATTCATTGGTATCATTCTTGGTTATTTTATCAAAAAATATATACCTAAATTAATTAAACATTTTTTAGTAACTAGTAGGTATACTTATAGAGTTAAATTTAATATCTTTATGGTTGTTCATAAAGAAAACTGTATGGTTAATGAAGTTATCAGTACAAATAGTATTGAAATACTTGTTAAGGGTGAAAATGAAGAAGAAGTTATTGATTTTATTAATAAAATGGTTGAAAATGAAACCAGAGTTGAAATTGAATCCGTTGAAATCGTATGATAAATAAAAAGGGTAGATATGAGTATGAAATTCTTGAGGAATATACCGCTGGAATTGTTTTAACTGGCTCTGAGATAAAAAGTCTTAGGGAAGGTTTATGTGTGATCACCGATTCTTACTGTGTGTTAATTAATAATGAATTAATCATCCGGAATATGTATATTGGTCAATATAACCATAACTTTACAACTGAACAAGAAACCAAGAGAGACCGGAAGTTATTAATCACCAAAAAAGAAATAAAACGATTAACCACTAAGTTAATTGATAAGGGTATTACAATTATACCTTTAAAAGTTACTGTTGGTAAGTTGGCTAAAATTGAAATCGCCTTGGCCAAGGGTAAGAATGTTAGGGATAAAAAGATGTCCATAAAACTTCGTGACCTAGATCGGGAGTTTAAACGAAATATTTAATAATTACGTAATATTTATATAACATAATCAACTGTTAATTTAAATAAAATGAGTAATGAAGAACTATTAGAAGAAATTCATATTAAAGCCCATAAATTGGGTATCCATCAAGAAGTTTTAGTTATGTGTAATGAATTATCCGGTCAGTATGATATGATCACATCTTGTAGGATGTCAATTGAAAAACTTACTTCTGGTTTGAATGTTTAAAAGGTTTACCATTCTGTGGTATTTTACCCATTAAACTTGATAACATATTAAGACTATTTTTTAATTGGTCTATATCATTATTTTTAGTTGTAGGTATCTTTTCATTTAGTGAAGTTTTCATAGTACCAAGTTTGTCGAACAAACCAAATATTTTTTTACCATACTTTTTCCACCATAAAAATGTAAGTGTACCAAATGTGATGATGGTTAATATAAGGATTGATAATAAAATTTGTGTTAACATAATGTATAATTTTAACTAATTATAAACAATAAAAATAAAAAAATCAATATTTATTATAAGTATGAGTAAATTTAAAGATAAAATAGATAAATCTTACTGGGTTAAAGTAGGATTGGAAAGTGGTTTTGATGACACAGAGACGGCCACATTACATTTAAACCATATTTTAAGTATGATATCCTCACTTCCGGAAGAAGTGACATTGTATAGATTAGTTTTTTTAAATTCAAAGGAGGATTTAAATAAATTAAAACCAGGGTTACATTATGTCCTCAATAAAAAATCTTTAATCAATAATCATTATGATGATTTTATGTATGATCTCATATCAGCTCACGGACAAGGAGAAGAACCATATATCATAACTATTAAAGTTGATAAGTCTAAACTTGATATTGAGAACACTATTGATAATAATATGAGATATCCTCACGAGAAAGAGATAACATTAAAAAATCATGGTAGAGGTTGTAAAATAGTTAAGGTTGAAAAATTAAAATAAAAAAGAGGGGTAAAACAATATATTTTGTCTTATCCCCCCTCTTACTTTTATTCGGCTTTAAAAGTATTGTTAGTTCACAAATAATGATTTGTACTTATCTCTTCTATCAAAAATCAAATAACCATGAATCAGTGTTAAAACTACACTAATAATTAAACCATTTTGATCTAAGGCTAAATGAAATCCTAAGATGTTGAATGTTATTGGTACTAATAAAAGTAAACTAAAGGTAACATATCTGTTTAATAACAGTGAAGCTCCACATACTACCTCTAAAATACCGATAGTTGGGAACATATAACCACTAGAACCCAGCGACATCATAAAATTATTGGCCACATCATTTAAAGGTGGTAAAGTAATAAACCCAGTAAATTTATTCATACCAAAAATTAGGAATACAAGTCCTAACAACATTTGTAATACAATTTGTAATTTTCTCATTTTGTTTTTTTTTAAGTTATTATTATAATTAATTCAAATCTATGAATAATAATTGATAAAATCAAATTTTTTAAGTTAAAATGATATTTATTATTATGAAGAATTTAAAAAATAGGATTAAAAACCAATTATTAGAACATAGTAGGGGTAAATTATTTAAAGTTATTGAGTCTAAATATTATTATTCCATGTATCAAGATGTATTCTTTGTTGGTACTTATGACGAGTGTGTAGATTTTATCGTAAATGGAAGAAGACATGATCTGGAAATACAACCTTTTGGGGGTGGTAATGATGAAAATGAAATTGTTGATGAAGGTGTAAGTAAAATAGATGATAAAATTGAGTTTGATTATGAAACCAATGATCAGGATAGTAATATCAATACCAGGTTAGGTATCACATCTAAGAATTTTAAATTTAAACCAAGATTTAAGACTTTACCTAAGAGTGGTGTAAAAGTTTTATCTGTATATCAAAAAACTTCTAATAAAGAAACTACTGAAATAATTAAAGACCTTAAACGTAGTGAAGAGGAAAGGGGTGTAAGTGAAAATGATTACAATTCATTTTTAACTCGTACAGCGATATTTTATGGTAGGGTATTAAAAGATATGGAAATTGATACCATATTCTTAATGGAATCAAAATCATCTTTATCAAAAGATCTTACAGTTAAAATTAAATCAATATTACCAAATACAACGATTAAGTTATTAGATAACTCAATAGTTAAAGATATTAAGAATATTAAATTAAATAGAGAAGGGGCTAAACTATCTGATTACGAATATGAATTATTAGGTAACATACATAATAATGTAAAAACCAAGGGTGAATTTAGTCTTAAGAAAATCCATCCAAAACATAGAGCTTTATTTACCGATTGGATTAAAATTAATGAAGATTCTATTAGAGATGTCACCGATAAGAATATAATTGTTGTTGATGATTATATAACCAGTGGTGTAACATTGGATGAAGTGTGTACACAACTTTTAAAGTTATCACCAAAATCTATATTATGTTTAACCATTATTAAATAATAATTGATTTGTTAATTTAATTTATTTATACTTACACAATGGAAGTGATTATGAATAACATTAAAAAAGATATTATAAGTTGGTGGAGTGGAGGAATTACCTCACCGGTGGCTTGTAAGTTATCAATAGATATGTTCGGTATTGATCGGGTTAGAATTATAATGATTGATACTCAGAACGAACATCCGGATACATACCGGTTTAAAACTGATTGTGAGAAATGGTATGGTTTACCAATTGAAATTATTACTGGTATTGGTGAAAAATATGGTAATATTTTTGATGTCTGGAGAAAACATAAGTCATTGAATACAGCCACTGGTGCGATATGTTCTACAAATTTAAAAAGATTAGTTCGTGAAAAATGGGAGAAAGATAATCCTAATTATACACATCAAGTATTTGGGTTTGAATTTGAAAAGAAAGAATTTAATAGAGCTTTATCAATGTCATTAAATCATGGTGAAAGGGTTAAAGCGATCTACCCTTTATTAATGTTTGGGTATGATAAAAAACAATGTCTTAAGATTGTTGATGACGCTAAGATTGAAGTTCCAAAAATGTATCAGTTAGGTTTCCAAAATAATAATTGTTTTTCAACTGGATGTGTTCAGGGTGGGATTGGTTACTGGTAAAAGATGTGTAGAGACTTCCCAGATAAATTTGAGGTTATGGCTAATTTAGAACATGAATTAACAGAATTAAAGGGTGAACCGGTAACAATGTTAAAAGATCAATCTAATTTAGCTAAAGAATCGTCTAAAATAGATAAAAAATCAAACTTAGTTTTTCTTAAAAAACATCCATTATATCCAAACCATAAATGTTTAGATGATATGTCCCAAAGGAGTGTTGAACCTCTTTTTGAGTGTAATGGGATGTGTGGTATAAATGATATGAATGAAAGAACCAGTACTGAAAAAGAGATCAATTACGATTAATTTTGGAAAAATATTTTTTTATATGAAATAAAGTTTATATATTTGTAGAATATTTTAAAACTTAAATTTTATTATTATGACTACAAGAGCCTTACAATTAAGATTAGCTAGATATCAATCTGAACTTCTTAGTACTAAACACAAATTACTTCGTAGTAACGCTGATAAAAGTGTTATAAAAATTATTGATGACAGAATCTTAAATATTAAGAAAACTAGATTTGATTTATCCGTTAATAAAGATAAGGATAAATGTCACCGAGCTAATGTATCTTTTGGTAGTTTTTTTTGGGATAAAAATAAAGAAGAACTTAAAAATATATTTACTTATTAATTATGACAGTAAAACAATTAATTGATAACTTATCAAATATTGATGGTGAAAAGATTAGTCGTAAAAATATTCAAGCACATTCTTTTAAAGAAATACGAAAATCTCACAATATTCACAAAATGCTCGTGGTGGGTTCTTTTAATTGGTTATAACGTTTTGCGGCTAATAGACGTTTCTTAATGTTTATTAGGTGCGGTTATAAGCTGACGGTTACGAATGTTACTATGAAAAATTAATTTAAAAAAAAACAAATATAAAAATGGAAAATAAGACAGCATTAATTGCAAAAAGAGATGAGTTACAAAAAGAAATTTATCTTTTAAATACTAAAATAAAAGAGCTTAATAAGATTGAATTATTTGAAAAATACAATGTTAAAATGGGGGACGAAATTACTATTGTAGGTAAAAAAGGAGTAATAACAAATAACTGTGGTAGTTATCTTTACTATACCGCTTATAAAAAAGATGGGACTTTAGGCACTAGAGAAAGTAGGATTTGGAGTTTTGACACGTTTACAAAAACCGTTTCAAAGTAGCTACCGTTTGCTTATAACGTTTTGCAGCTTTAAGAAGTGGCTGCCTAAAAATTACTTCATTTGACAAACAATGCTTATGGCAGACATTTTTTAAAGGTGCTGTTATAAGCTGATAAAAATTACGGATTATGACCGCAAAAGAATTTGTTTTAGAAAAATGTCCAAAGGCAAGAGCTGAAAGGCAAGTGTCAGGTAGAATTAAAGGTATGCAGACTGTATATTATTTAATTCGTGAACGAGGGCAAACAATGTATATGGCAGAAGGCAAGAGCGAAAGTAACGCTTGGGTAAATGCTAAAAAGTTTCTATTGGAACGTGAACAGTAGTAATTTTTATTTCCCTATAACGGACGGAGCTTGTGGCTTAAATAAACCAAACAATGCTATTTTAACACTTCCGCTTTTTGCCACAAGGTTGTGTTAGTTTTTAGGCACTTAATTAAACATAAAAAGAAAATGGAAAAAATAGAAATAGAATTATCAGAAAGCAAATTAAACACATTAAAAAGTGTAGAATATTTAAAAATAAATGATTTAGAGTTTGTTTCAAAAAATAAATGCGCTCAATTATGTGCTGATTTTGCAATTGAACATCAAAAAAAGTCACTTAGGAAAACAGCATTAATCGGCTTAATCATAATGTTTTCATCATTTATTTTTGCAATAATTGAAACGTTATACTTTGGCTCAAATTGGTATCCACAATCAAAAAATGAAGTAGTGTGTGATTATATAGCTTTATACACTTGCGGATTAGGCACTTCTTTATTTGGTTTTTGTATCATTAAGCAATTCATAATTGAAGTGTCTGAGAATATTAAGAGTGCTTGAAACTAACGGACGAAGCTAACATACGTTTGTAAACCACACCTAGCATTTAACCATTATAACTCAAATGTTTGTTAGGTTGTGTTACCACACGTTTTGAATACTTAAATTAAATATCAATAGAAAATTAAAATAAAAAATTATGACACCAAAAGAGAAAGCAACCGAATTATATCAAAAATATTACAATAACTATGGTTACTATGGAATACCAGTAGATGCCGTTAAACATAGTAAAGAATGTGCTAATATTTGTATTGATGAAATACTGAAATCACAACCAATTGAACCAAATAATAGTAAACCCTTTGGAGTTAAAATACAATCTGTTAGGCAAAACTTTACTGATGCTGATGAATATTGGAAATTAGTTAAACAAGAACTTGAACTTCTTTAGAATATCCAAAACAAAATGAGTGGTAACGTTTTGCAGCCTTATTTAGTGCGGGCTTAAAAGCACTATGTTAATTTAAAACTGAATATTATGAATAGTAAAAATGTTTCCAACGAAGCCGAAAAACCCGCATTGAATAAGGGTGCTGTTAGTGGCAGTTATTGTGTGAGAAAACACGATTTGTTTGCTGTAACATATCAAAAAGTAGCTGAAAATTTAAGTAAAGATGAAGCTGAAAGTATTAAAAACGAAATGCAAACAAAGTCAATAGAGGAGTGTGGTTGCCCTGTACCTGTATTTTTTGTAAGTGAAGTATAATTACCACTAACGGCTGGATATTTAATCTGTTTGGCTGTCTGAGCAATTATGTAATAGCCAAATTGATTGAATATTTTGTTAGTTTACAGTAAAATAAACCAAATAAATTAAAATAAAAAAATATGAACAGAGAAATTAAGTTTAGAGCATGGAATGGTAAGGAAATGCGATGCGATGTTAATATAAATGATGGCAAACCTGTAAGGAAAGGCTATCAATGGTTTAATGAATCAAATGATATTCATAACTCAGAGCCTATGCAACTTATAGGGTTAAAGGACAAAAATGGAGTTGAAATTTATGAAGGTGATATTTTAGAAGATAAAAATAAAAACTTTATGTATAATGTATTTAGGGTTGCAGGAGGTTTTGCAATAAATACGCATCAAAATGACTTTAATAGAAAAACTCCATTTTACACATCTTTTGATATGCAAACATCTTCATATATTAATGGAAATTGTGAGGTAAAAGGTAATATTTATCAACCTATATTAACATTAGAAAAGTAAACATCAATGGTTTATTTTATTGAAACTAACGGCATCAAGCTAAAAGCTGACCGCCTTTATAAGCGGTTTGGTGATGGCGGTTTGATTTTAGGTTGGGTTATAAGCTGACGGTTACGAATGTTACTATGGAAAATTAATTTAAAAAAACATACAGATGGAAAACAAAGGAGAATATTTGGGTTTATGTAATTTAAGCTCTTGTACAACACACAAACCAGCAACTTATTATAATTACGGTACATCAAAATACTATTGTAAAGAATGTGCTGAAAGATTAAATTCTGATGAATATAATCAACGTGATGCAATGCGTATGTTTGGACATGATTTATGTATTGAGGAATCAGTAAGACCTAAACCATTAAATGAAATTATTGAAAAACAAAATTACCTTCAATTTACTGAACCTTACATTATGGAATTAGCTTCTGATTTTAGACCAACAGTTAGACATAGCCCTTATATTAAATCTGAACCAAGTCAACAAAATATAATTTAGCTAATCCAGACGAAGGATATGCTGATTTTGATAATGCACAAAAAGAGTGTAATAAGCTAAACAAAAATGTTTCAAAGTAGCTACCGTTTGCTTATAACGTCTGATGATAAACAATCGTTTTAATGTTGTTTATCATTTGTTATATTTAGTAAAAAATAATTTATACATATGAAATACCAAGCACTTAAAAAAGAATATTTTGCAGTTTATGAAAAAGAACCAAGACATCAGAATGAAAAAAATGGTGTAATACTTTCACCATATAATACGAAAGAAGATGCTGAAAAAGCGAGAGTTAAATATGGTTATGGTGATGATAATTATTATGTAGATAAACTCATAAATTAATTTTTATTGAATATAACGTTTTGCAGCTAATAGCCGTTTCTTAATGGATATTAGGTGCGGTTATATTTAGTTGCCTAGAATAGCAATGCGGAGTGATAATTTAATAATTAAAAATAAAACAAATGAAAACATTAACCATAAAACAACCGTGGGCTAGTTTGATTGCAAACGGAATAAAGGACATTGAAAATAGAACTTGGAAAACAAATCATAGAGGTAAAATTTATATTCATGCTGCTCAAATAAATTCAAAGGATTGGGAGGACTTAATAAATTTACCCGATAATCAAAGAAATGAATTTTTTGAATTTGTTAAACACAAAATACTTAACACAAAATCGAATAGTAGCATTATTGGCGAAGTTGAAATAGTAGATTGTGTTCAAGATAGTAAATCAATTTGGGCTTTACCAAACCATTATCATTGGGTTTTAAAAAATGCTATAATTTACGATGAGCCTATTTTAAACGTAAAAGGTAAATTATCATTGTGGGAGTACACAGGTGCGGTGGGAGGCAATTGAATATAACGGACGGAGCTTGTGGCTGAAATAAACCTAACAATGCTATTTTAACACTTCCGCTTTTTGCCACAAGGTTGTGTTAGTTTACAGTAAAATAAACCAAATTAAAATAAAAAAATATGAATAGAAAAATTAAATTTAGAGCTTGGGATAGTTTTTATAAAATGATGATACATTCATCTTATAAAGATTTTTCGGTATTATCAGAATTTTTTAAAGAATTAGAAGATAGAAAAGACAATGATTGCAAAATAATGCAATTTACAGGATTAAAGGATAAAAATGGAGTTGATATTTATGAGGGCGACATTATTAAATGCTCATTAGCTACTGAACCCGAAGATAAAGGATTTATTTGTTTATGGCGAAATTTTAAATGGGAATTTTGTAATGTTAGATTTAAAGATGACGAATCATTTAATTTAACCGACTTTGATTATTTAACTGTAAAAACAGAAGTAATTGGAAACATATATGAGAATGCGGATATGTTAACATCAGAAAAGTAAACATCAATGGTTTATTTTATTGAAACTAACGGTTGGATATTGGCTTAGTTTGGCTTTCTAACCACTTATATAATGCCAAATTGAGCCAATATTTTGTTAGTATTTCGTTTACTTTTACTTTTTTAGGGTAGCATTAGAAAATTAAACTATCTGATTTATAGCACTTTACAAAAATAATGTAAAATATATTTGTGTCCATCAAATACATTATGTACATTTACACTCAGATAACAACAACTAAAAAATAAGATTATGAAATTATTAAATTTAACAGTAAGAAACATTAAAGGAGAATTAGCAACTGGATGTTATAGCCACACTAAAAATAAGGTTAAATTTTACGTTGTTGTTTGGAATAATACTCAATTTTTTGGTACTGATTTAGAAACAATTTTTAACACTTTATAATATGAAGATTAAACAAGAAAAAATAGAAATAAAAGTAAATATATTTTTTTTAGAAGAAAATGAAGATGTTTTATCTGAGATAAATAAAGCAATTAATAAAAAAACATTTACAGTAATTGTAAAAAATAAAGTTTATCATGTTGCTGGACATGGAATGTTAAAAGATTTAGATAATTTAAAAGATGCTTTATTAGATATTAAGTTTTTAACAAATGCCTTATTATGAAAACTCCAATATCACAAACAACAGCTAAAACAAACGCTAAAAAATACAATGATTATTTCACAGCTAATGAACAAACTTATAAAACAATGAAAAGAAGTAAACGCATAGAATTAACGGAAAGCACTATTAAGTATTTAGCAAAAAAAGCTATTGACGAAGGGACAAGTTTTAAACCTTATGTCGAACAAATTTTGGAAAGTTTAGCCAATACACAGGTGGGCAGGAAAAAAGAAAAGTAAATGGATACTAACAGTCGGCAATATGAAACGGTTGCCTTATAAGACGTTTCAAAATATAACTCAGTTTTCTGGCAACTGTTTTTATATTGCTTGTTATAGCCAGTTAATTTTAACGATATGTACAAAATAGTAAAAGAAATTCACACTTATAAACAAGGTAGGATAAAATTTAGAATACACGAAAGATTTTTATGGAGATGGATACCAAGTGAAAGTTTTTCTGAATATGAAACCTATGAATTGGCAGAAAAAGCAATTATAGAAAAACTGAACGGCAAACATGGTGGTATTGTTGAATTGAAAAATGATGTTTATAAATTTTATCCGTATTCATTACCGATGCCTTAATTGGCTATAACGGTTTGCAGCTAATAGACGGGCGGTTGAAACATAGTAGATGTCCGCCTGTTTATTAGGTGCTGTTATAGGTAGGTTGTAACGAATGTTTAATTAATACACAATATAAAAAAATAATAATAATATGATAGAAATAATAATTTGGCTAATTTTTTTCCCATTAGCAACAACAATAAATAGATACTTTTTAGATAGAAATAAAAAGGATAGAAATGAGGAAGTAACATCTAAAGAAGTAAAAGACAAATTAGATTTTTTTGAGCTTGCCGTTTTTGTGATAGTGCTTATAATTTTAATCAAACGCTAAAATGTTTCTAAATGATACCACAACTTACCTATAACGTTAAGAAGCCTTGCTTAGTTTGGCTTTTTAACACACATAGCACTTGCCAAATTGAGCAAGGGTTGTGTTAGTATTAGGTGGCTTAAAAGTGAATATTAATTTTAAATAAAAATAAAAAATGGAATACGGAATATTAAAAGTAGGTTGCAAAGTAAAATATACTGATGAAGCTAAAAAAGAATTGCCAACAGTTTTTAAAGATATAACAAAGGATAAAGTAAAAACTGTAAAATGGATTAGTAAAAATCAAGAGAACTGTGATTTTGTGGATGGTGACAGTTGTGATATTTACTGGTTAGAACTCGTAGAAGATTCTAAAGCCACTTGATACTAACGGTATCAAGCTAAAAGCAGTTGCTAAACCAACCTAATATATTTGAGCGTTAACTCGCAAATTGATTTTAGGTTGTGTTAGGATTAGTTAAATTTTAAAAATAAAAAATTATGTATATAACAAAAAGCGGTAAAGTTGTAATGTATAATAATGATGGTTACGATTATACTGAAGTTTTTAATAGTGATAGAAATTGGGAAGATAAATCAGGTATGTACTTAAACTACTGTAAAAATTGCGAAAAACATTTTTTTGGTAATAAGTATAGAATAATATGCAAAAAATGTAGTAACGGTAAAATTTAATTGAACCTAACGGTTTGCAGCTAATAGACGTTTTTCTTAAAATGGATATTAGGTGCTGTTATAGGTAGGTTGTAACGAATGTTTAATTAATACACAATATAAAAAATATGGAAATAAGCGAATTAAGATTAGGTAATTATGTAATGTATATTGATAATTATATATTGCCAGTTACTACCGATACATTTTATTGGATATCCGAATGTGTTAGAACTGAAGATGATTACAAACCAATAGAATTAACAGAAGATATACTTTTTAAATGCGGGTTTAAATTGGCTATTGATGAAAATGTTTATACGTTAGATGATACAATTGAATTAACGCAAACTGATTATGGAAATAGTTTTTATTTTATGGGCAATTTTATAAAATCAGATATAAAATATTTACACCAATTACAGAACTTGTATTTTGCAATAACTGATATTGAGTTAAATGTATCAAAAATATAAATAACAAAGCACCAACTTACTTATAACGTTTTGCAGCTAATGGCTGGCGGCTCTAAGCGGTTATATAATGCCGCTTGACATTAGGTGCTGTTATGTTGGTGTGTCGGAATGTGTGTGAGGCAGTTTTATTTTATTAATTTTTAAAAAAGCGAAGGAAATGAATATACCAAATAGTTACGCAAAAGCAATAGTAGCCGACATGAAGGCTAAAATAAAAAAACATGAAAAGACTTGTTATTACAATGATAATTTATGTGAAGGTAAAGTTAGTAGAGTAAATTCACATCATGTTTTTTTATGTGAAAAATGCTTGAATGAATACAATAATATAAAAGATTAAACTATGAAAAAAGCAGAAGAAATACTAAAACAAAACTGCATAAAGCAACAATGGGACAAACAAATACTAACAGATGACTTTACATTGGAAGTTACTATACCATCAATGGAAGAATACGCTAATCAATTCAAAGTAAAAATGTGGGGTTGCTATGCTTGTGGTAAATTACTTAGAATTTATGCTACACAAAAAGAAGCGGATGAAGCAAGAACAAGATGGAGTACCGAATGTATTGTTATAGTAAAGGAAGTAGTTGTTGGTGACGGGGGTGCGTAGGCTTTTAAAAATTAATAAAATAAAATTGAACATAACGGTTGCGGATATATGAATGTAAAAAATTAATAATCAGAACGATGATAACAACACAAAATTTAACAGAATTAGGTTTTAGTGAGATACTTAATGTATTCACTGGAAAACAAGTTTGGGTTTTAGGTGAAGAAGATAGAGAGATATGTGGAAACCCTTGTAGATTACCAATACTTTATTACAACATAGAAACCCAAACTTGTAAAGTAGTTAGGGGTGAATTTTGTGTTGTTCAACGAGAATGTAAATCAGAAGAAGAAATTAGAAAGTTTGTAGAATCTATTAATTTTTTATTTCATATATCCGTTGTTATAAATAGTAAAAAACCTATCGAACAAGTATTATCCGAAGCGATTAAAGAATCTTATGATAAGATAAAAGACAATTTAGAACCACCACTTTAAGGTTTTTTATTGTTTATAACGGTTTGCAGCTAATAAATCGGGCGATGGAAATATATGTAATTTCCGCCTGTTTATTAGCTGCTGTTATAGGTAGGTTGTAACGAATGTTTAATTGAAACTTTAATATAAAAAATATGGAAAATATAAGTTTAAAAGATAAAGTAAGCGATATACTTGAATATTGGGAAAATGATTATGATGAAACTTGTGATGCTACCGCTATTTCAAAAATAGAAGCATTGATAAAAGAGGAAAATCAAAAATTGAAAAAAGAAAATGATATTTATAAATCTTTTATATGTCATGTAAAAAATAGTTTTAAAATGATTAATGATGATATAAGTGAAATAGATGTTTATAGAAGTTTAAGGACAAGAGCTGATGATATTTTAAATAACAATTTTCCTTTTTAATTAACACAAAAAATGTTTCTAAATGATACACAACTTACCTATAACGCTTTGCAGCTTTGAGCCGTTTACCAAATATTAATAACAAAAAAATAAATAACGAATATGAATAACAGAAAAATAAAAAATGGCTTAAAGGTGTTGTTAGTGGCTGTTTTATTTGTAAAATGTACTACAAATAAATTGATTATTACTGAATGTCAAAGAGCTAATTTAACAAGCCTTTTTATTCAAAAAATGGAAATTGGAAAAGTTTATAAAATCAATTTATGTGATGAGTATTTTAACTACTCATTTGATGGCGAAAAATATACTTTGGAACGATATAAAAAATAGCCACTAACGTTCCTCAAATATGAGTAGTAAATTTTTCTATTGAGATTTGGAAAATCAAAATTTATTTCTTATATTTGTTGTTATATTTAGTTTTCAGTTTGTTTTACCTTAAAAAAATATAAATTATGATTAAAAAGAATGAAGAACAATTTGATAGTGGTGGTATAATACTTAAACACACTTTTCTTTTAGGTTTCGATGAACTAAGAATACCAACCGAAGATATTACAGAAGATATGATAGATACATATGTAAAAGAAAAATCATCAGAATTTGAATGGGAATTTAAGTTTTTTCTGATGATGAAATTAGGTTATATTGGGAAAGAAGGTGATATTTGGATAAAAGAACCAAAACAAACTGAAAATTGAATATAACGTTTTGTATTGGCGAAGAAGCGGAATTTTACCACTGAAGTTGATACGAAGCACCAATGCTTATTTACCTACAAATGTTCATACGAAGCACTAAAACCGCTTTTTTGCCAATACTTTGTTAGTGGCTGATGCGGATTTTTAGCACTCATTTTCAGTAAGTTAGAAAATATTTTCAAAATAAAAGAAAATAAATTTGGTTTGTATTGTTTTTGTATATACATTTGCGTTACAATAATTAAATAAAAACAAAATGACAAACGAACAATTAAACGCTATGAGCGTATCAGATTTAAGAGAATTAAATTCAAGAGTAATAGCTTATATTAAGTTTAAAAACTCAATGGCTAGTGGTGAAAACAAATCCAAAATATCAGTAGGTATGACGGTAACGATTAAAACCAATAATCCTCTATTATTAGATTCTGTTTTTACTTTGGAAAAGATAAATAAAAAAAATGCTGTTTGTAGAGATATTAAAACTCAACAAACTTGGAATGTTTTAATTTGTAACGTTATAGAAAAACCATAATGGAAAAGAAAAAACGAGATGTAAGCCTTCCAAAAAGGTTTAATTCAGAAGATGTAAATAAATGGCAAGAACAAGCTAATTTAACAACTGGTGGTAATCTTACCTTATGGATGGAAAACACATTGAATAACGCTGTAAAGAAGCAAAATGTCAAATCGAAGCAGTAACGTAGCATTTGCCACTAACTATTATATATAAACAAGTATAGTCTAAACCCTTTAATAACAATACTTTGAACCAAAAAATTATAAAGATTTGTGAAGAAAAGTTTATATATTTAAACTATTCTCCAAGAACAAAGGATAACTATTTAAT
>B570J14230_10000341_pt1 | contig 18253 bp, 27 predicted proteins | sample LakMenepilimnion_3_FD_14230 | JGI IMG/M metagenome (IMG submission 14230) | reverse complement strand
GAGATTTTCTCCCTGGCTCCGACAAGATAAAATCAAAGACCTTGATTATGTTAAACGTTACTATGGTTTTAGTAATGAAAAGGCAAAACAAGCTTTGAGGATTCTTACTAAAGAACAACTAACATTTATAAAATCGAAATTTGAAACTGGAGGAACAAAATGAGTGTCGTTCAAGAACCTGAAGTGAAGTGGACGCCCGACCAAATGGTGGAAGTGATTCTTAATGAACCTGATGATTTTCTTAAGGTTCGTGAGACTTTGACCCGTATCGGAGTTGCTTCAAGAAAGGAAAAGAAAATCTATCAGTCTTGCCATATTCTGCACAAGCAAGGTAGATATTATCTCGTTCACTTTAAGGAACTGTTTGCTCTGGATGGCAAACATGCTAACCTGACCGTGAATGATGTGCAACGTCGCAATCGTATCGCTCAACTTCTCGCTGATTGGGGGCTGATTGATATTGTTGATGCTACCAAGATTCAAGATATTGCACCACTTAATCAAATTAAAGTCCTTGCTTATAAGGATAAGGGAGACTGGATTCTGGAAACCAAGTATAATATTGGATCCAAGAAGAAGAAAGTTGAGGATGCTGAGTGATGTCTTCGGGAAGTTTTGAATTTCGTTTTCGTCACCAAAACGAAGGTGCCGCCTGGCATAACAATCCTAATGCTAAGTTTGCTCTTCCCGATGAAGATGTAGAGATTAGATGTGATGATCCATATCTAAATGAAAATCAATTCCTAGAAATGGTTCGCAGATTTTTCATTGCTTGTGGGTATACCGAACAACAATGGAAAGATGCTTTAAAAGTTCATCTTAAAGAAGTGGAAACCGAATAAAAGAATTACGGGGTTCAACACCCCGTTTTTTGTAAGAAGTATTATAATTATATACGGATGCCGAAAGGGTCCACAAAACACAAACTCGCTTTTAAAGGAGCTACCATAATGACAAGTTCTACGAGATATACTGCTGCGGATCTTCCTGCTTTGATGGAACGAATTACCCGCAATAGCATTGGAATGGATGAATACTTCGATCGTCTTTTTAATCTTCACGAAACTACAACGAACTACCCCCCATATAACCTAGTACAAATAAATAATGTTGAATCCCATCTGGAACTCGCATTAGCAGGATTCAAGAAAGGAGAGGTAAATGTTTTCACAGAGTATGGAAAACTTTTTGTCGAAGGGCAAAAAGCAGATGCCGAATCGGATAGGACGTTTATCCACAAGGGAGTGGCTAGCAGAAGTTTTAAAAGAGCGTGGACTTTATCCGACGACACAGAAGTCCGTGAAGTCACATTTGAAGACGGACTTCTACGGATCGTACTTGGGAAAATAGTGCCAGACCATCACGCTCGCAAGGACTATCTCTAAATAAAAATAAAAATGAAATCTTTCCACCAATTTCTTAATGAAATAAAGACTATTTCATATCCAGCAGCAAAAGCACATAAGGTTTATCATAAAGGAAGAGTGACTAATGTAGGTGCTGGAAGAGCAGTTCCTATTAATCCTGGAAGTGGTGCTGGTGATGGTGGTGGAGGTAATGGTGACTAAATATCTTTGAATATCGTCGGCGCTATGCCACGGGAGGTAACTGGCAAAAACCAGTTGACACCTCCCTTTTTAATTTGCTATAATAGTAAGGAGAAGTACTGAACGCATGTCAATCAAATTAGTTATTCTGAAATCTGGGGAAACTGTTATTTCAGATGCAAAAGAGTTGATTGTTGAAGAAGATAAAATTGTTGGATATCTTCTAAACAATCCTTTTAAAATTACCAGTCAAAAGTCACTTCTTCTTACTGAAGAAGTGAAGGATAGTGATAGTATGGTCGAAATCACTATGTCTCCATGGATTCTTTTAACCTCTGATACTGCTATTCCAATCAAACCTGATTGGGTGGTTACAGTTGTCGAGCCAATGGAATCTGTTAAGCAAATGTATGAGGAGAGAGTAAATGCCTTTAAACAACAAACAGATCAAGGGACTTCTTCTGAAAGTTGATAACGTAGTTATCTGTGAAGTCATTGAGGTTGAGGCAGAACCAGGGGAACCTAACTGCAAAATAATCAATCCATATGAGTTCGTTGATGGTGAATTGGTTCCATGGCCAGAAGTATCTGGTCAAAATGAATTAATGCTTCGCTCCAGTGACATTCTTACTGTAGTTGAACCAAAAGAAGAAATTATTCAAAAGTATCTTGAACTAACTGCATAATGCGATTTTATACTAACGTCCAGATGGTCGGGGATCACTTCTTGGTCCGTGGTTATGAAAATGGAAAACATTTCATTACCCGTGAGAAGTTTAACCCGACTCTTTTTATCCCTGCAAATAAAAAAACAAAATATAAAACTCTTACGGGAGATTACGTGGATGAGATTCATCCTGGAACTGTCCGCGAATGTCGAGAGTTTATTAAAAAGTATGAGAATGTTGAGGGATTTAAAATTTATGGAAACGATAAGTACATCTATCAGTATATCTCTGAAACGTATCCTGAAGAAGAATTAAAGTTTGACATCAATAAAATTAAACTCACTACTCTTGATATTGAGGTTGCATCGGAGAATGGATTCCCTGATGTAGAGTCTGCTGCAGAGGAAGTTCTTCTTATCACAATTCAAGATTATGCTACGAAACGAATTCGTACCTGGGGTCTTGGACCTTTCAACAATCCAGGCAAAGATGTAGTCTATAAGCAGTTTTCTACTGAGTATGATTTATTGCATGATTTTATCAACTGGTGGATGATTGAAGAAAATACTCCAGAGGTGATAACTGGATGGAATATCCAACTGTATGATATTCCATATCTTGCCCGTCGTTTAGATCGTGTTCTTGGCGAAAAATTGATGAAGAGATTATCTCCTTGGGGTCTTGTCACTGAGGATGAAGTGTATATTTCTGGACGTAAGCATATTTCTTATGATGTTGGTGGAATCACTCAACTGGACTATCTGGATTTGTATAAAAAATTCACTTATACTAATCAAGAATCTTATCGTCTTGACCATATTGCAAATGTGGAATTGGGGCAGAAAAAACTTGACCACTCTGAGTTTGATACTTTTAAAGACTTCTACACCAAGGGTTGGCAAAAATTTGTAGAGTATAACATTCTTGACGTGAAACTTGTTGATCGTCTGGAAGATAAGATGAAACTTATTGAACTTGCCGTGACAATGGCACTTGACGCAAAGGTCAATTTTGTCGATGTGTTTTTTCAAGTAAGAATGTGGGACAGTATCATTTACAATTATCTCAAGAAGAGAAACATTGTAATTCCCCCAAAAGAACGTTCTGATAAGGATTCTAAGTATGCTGGTGCTTATGTTAAGGAACCGATTCCTGGAATGTATGATTGGGTGGTAAGTTTTGACTTGAACTCTCTGTACCCTCACCTGATTATGCAATACAACATCTCTCCAGAAACCCTTCTGGACGAGAGGCATCCAACTGTAACTGTTGATAAGATTCTAAATCAGGATCTTACCTTTGAGTTGTATAAAGATAAGGCAGTGTGTGCTAATGGAGCAATGTTCCGCAAAGATGTGCGTGGGTTCCTCCCAGAACTGATGGAAAAAATCTATCAAGACCGCACTATCTACAAAAAGAAAATGCTTGCAGCAAAGCAAGAATATGAAAAGACTAAAAATAAGGAATTAGTTAAAGAGATTGCTCGGTGTAACAATATCCAAATGGCGAGGAAGATTCAACTTAACTCTGCTTATGGTGCTATCGGCAATCAGTATTTCCGTTATTACAAATTAGCAAACGCTGAGGCAATCACTTTGTCTGGTCAGGTTTCTATCCGTTGGATTGAGAACAAGATGAATGCCTATCTAAACAAAATTCTCAAGACAAAAGAGGTTGATTATGTTATTGCTTCTGATACTGACTCCATTTATCTTGATATGGGTCCTCTGGTTGAAAGTGTATACAAGGGAAGAGAGAAAACTACTCAAAGCGTTGTTTCGTTCCTTGATAAGGTCGCTAAGGTGGAACTTGAGAAGTATATTGAAAGTTGCTACCAAGAACTGGCAGACTATGTGAATGCCTATGACCAGAAGATGCAGATGAAGCGTGAGAACATTGCCGAGCGTGGAATCTGGACTGCTAAGAAGCGTTATATCCTCAATGTCTGGGATAGTGAAGGTGTTCGCTATGAAGAACCCAAACTCAAGATTATGGGAATTGAAGCAGTCAAATCTTCTACACCAGCACCTTGTCGCAAGATGATTAAGGATGGTCTCAAACTGATGATGAATGGAACTGAAGAAGAGGTGATTGAGTTTATTGATAAGTGTCGTGAAGAATTTAAAAGTCTTCCACCAGAACAAATTGCTTTTCCACGTACTGCTTCTGATGTTCGTAAGTATCATTCTTCTTCCAGCATTTATGCACCTAAAACTCCAATTCATATTCGTGGAGCACTTTTGTTTAACTACTACGTCAAAGACAAAAAACTCACTAATAAGTATTCATTAATCAATAATGGTGAGAAGGTTAAATACATTTTCTTAAAAAAACCAAATACTATTCAAGAAAACGTCATTTCATTCATTCAGGAATTTCCTAAGGAACTTGCTCTTGACAAATACATTGACTATGAATTACAATTTGAAAAGAGTTTCTTAGATCCACTCAAGTCAATCCTTGATACGATTGGATGGAATGTGGAAAAAACTGTAAACCTTGAATTATTTTTTGCCTAATGGATTTGCCTATTAACGACGAAGAGCTAAAGAAAATTGTCAGTGCTCTTGGATTTGGGGGAGATGCTGCTTTGTATCATAAACTAAAACTGGTAAAAGAACTTAGAGAACAGGGTTTACCTTATAAAAAAATACTTCGTGAAGAGTATGGGATGACAGTATGATAACCCTTCCTATAAGTGAAAAAGAGTTGAACATTATTATTAATAGTTTAAAGGGGAATCATCCTGCTCTTTACTCTAAACTTTGGACTTATAAAATGAATGATTTGAATACGGAAAAAAATAAGAATGAATTATCCATCAAACAAAATTATTAATGATTATATCATTTTAGATAATTTTGTACCAGTAAGTTTGCAAAATGAAATTGAAGAAATGCTACTCTCTTCAAATTTTCCTTGGTATATTTTTTCAGAGATTTGGTTGGGCGCTTCAACCCCACAAAATTTATTGAGTAATAAAAATATATTAAATGCTTCTGGATTGGTGCATAATTTTGTAAATGAGGGACTGCCAGGATCCGAATATAGACATTCATTTATTTACATCTTACATTTTTTATCTAAGGAATTAAAATTTGATGTAAATGAGATTTTGAGGATAAGAGGAAGAACAACCTTTCAATATCCAGAATCAAATCATAATACTTTTTGTGGTCCGCATGTTGACTTTAGTATGCGTAACGATTACTATAGTCTAATATATTATGCCAATGATTCTGATGGAGACACCTTCTTATTTGAAGAAGAACGAACAGATAAAGATTCAAATTTTCATCCAAATCTTTCAAACTTAAAAATAAGACAGAGGATAACTCCAAAAAAGGGAAGATTGTTATTATTTAATGGTAATATCCTACACGCTGGAAACTGCCCAATAAATTCACAAGTTAGGTGTGTTATAAATTATGATTTTACCGCTTCAAAAAACTACTATGGTAATTAATTATGGATTTTCTTAAAGAAATTGTAAAAGAGGTTGGTGGTGAATACACCAAACTTGCTTCCGATATTGATGAGACTGAGACTTATGTTGACACGGGTTCGTACATTTTTAACGCACTGGTTTCAGGTAGCATATTTGGCGGTGTATCTGGCAATAAGATTACTGCTATTGCTGGAGAGTCTAGTACTGGAAAGACTTTCTTTTCTCTCGCTGTGGTTAAGAATTTTCTTGATAATAACCCCGATGGTTATTGTCTCTACTTTGATACTGAAGCCGCTATTACCAAATCACTCTTGGAGTCACGCGGCATCGACACATCTCGTCTTGTCGTGGTTAATGTTGTCACCGTAGAAGAGTTTCGTGGAAAAGCACTCAAGGCAGTAGATATTTACTTAAAAAAACCTGAAGGAGAACGCAAACCTTGTATGTTTGTGCTAGACTCTTTGGGTATGCTTTCAACCGAGAAAGAGATTACCGATGCACTGAATGATAAACAAGTTCGTGATATGACTAAATCACAACTTGTCAAAGGTGCTTTCCGTATGCTCACTCTCAAGTTGGGTCAGGCAAACATTCCAATGATTGTAACCAATCACACTTACGATGTCATCGGTGCTTATGTTCCTACTAAGGAGATGGGAGGTGGCAGCGGTCTTAAGTACGCCGCTTCTACTATCATATATCTTAGTAAGTCTAAGGAAAAGGATGGAAAAGAAGTCATTGGAAACATTATCAAGGCAAAGACTGCTAAGTCGCGTTTGAGTAAGGAGAATCAACAAGTTGAAGTCCGTTTATTTTATGATGAGCGCGGTCTTGATCGCTATTATGGTCTTCTGGAACTCGGGGAACTCGCTGGACTCTGGAAGAATGTTGCGGGGCGTTATGAAATTAATGGCAAAAAACTTTATGCGAAAGAAATCCTAAAAAATCCCGACCAGTATTTTACCGAAGAAGTAATGCAGCAACTTGATGCTGCCGCGAAACAACAATTCTCTTATGGAACGAATTGAGACAACTATTCTCAGAAACTTAGTATTTAATGAAGACTACTCACGCAAGGTCATTCCTTTCATACAACCAGATTATTTTGAGCAAAAGACGGAAAAGATCATTTTTGAGGAGATTGTTCAATTCATTGTTAAGTATGGTTCAGCAATCACGATTGAAGCACTCAATATTGAGGTAGAGAATCGCACAGATCTCAATGAAACTGAAGTCAAAGAGATTCGAGAAATCAATTCGTTTTTAAATGATGCTCCTGTAGAAAAGCAATGGTTACTTGATACTACTGAAAAGTGGTGTCGTGACCGTGCCATTTACTTGGCACTTATGGAGTCAATTCATATTGCTGATGGAAATAATGATAAGAAAAATCGTGATGCGATTCCAAGCATTCTTTCTGATGCTCTAGCAGTATCGTTTGATAATAATATCGGACACGATTATCTTCAGAACTATGAGGAGCGATATGAGTTTTATCACCGTAAAGAAGATAAGATCGAGTTTGATCTGGAATATTTCAACAAAATCACAAAGGGTGGGCTCCCTAATAAGACTCTCAATATCGCTCTCGCTGGGACGGGCGTTGGGAAATCGCTATTCATGTGTCATTTGGCTGCTTCCGTCTTACTGCAAGGCAGGTCCGTTCTCTATATCACTCTTGAAATGGCAGAAGAGCGAATTGCAGAGAGGATTGATGCGAACCTTCTCAATGTACCGATTCAGCAACTGGTTGATCTCCCACGTTCGACATTCGAGAACAAAGTAAATAGTATTGCAAAGAAGACACAAGGTTCTTTGGTCATCAAAGAATACCCAACTGCTTCTGCTCATTCAGGACACTTTAAAGCACTTCTCAATGAACTTGCTCTCAAGAAGTCATTTAGACCTGATATTATTTTCATTGATTACCTTAATATATGTGCTTCCAGCAGGTATAAGTCAAACCTTTCTGTCAATTCATATTCGTACATTAAGGCAATTGCTGAAGAACTTCGCGGTTTGGCAGTGGAATTCAATGTTCCCATTGTCTCTGCTACCCAGACTACTCGCAGTGGTTATGGGAACTCTGATGTTGAACTTACTGATACTAGTGAGTCCTTTGGTCTCCCTGCTACTGCTGACCTTATGTTTGCCCTTATTAGCACTGAAGAACTTGAACAGTTGGGACAGATTATGGTGAAGCAATTGAAGAACCGTTATAATGACCCCACTATCTACAAGCGTTTTATTGTGGGTATTGACCGTGCTAAAATGAGACTGTATGATTGCGAACAGTCAGCACAAAAAGATATACTTGACTCTGGAAACGAAGACGAGTATAATGATAACGAAGACAAGAAACCTAAAAAGTCGTTTGAAGGATTTAAATTTTAATGGAAACTGCTAAACACGTAGATTTTGATAAGTATGCTGAGTTTGTGGATGCTGTAACTTCTGATGCATCCAAAGACTTTCTTTCTCTATCTGATCGCCTTGTTGCTCTTGATGAGAAAGGTGCCAATATTGAGCGTCTCCTGACTGCTGCTGTTGGTATTAATGCCGAAGGTGGTGAGTTTATGGAAATCGTGAAGAAAATGATTTTCCAAGGCAAACCCTTCAATGAAGATAATCGAGAGCATATGATTATCGAACTGGGTGACATTATGTGGTATGTTGCTCAAGCTTGTATGGCACTTGAAGTAACTCTTGATGATGTGGTTGCTAAAAATGTGCAGAAACTTCTCAAGCGTTATCCTGAAGGTGCTTTTGATGTTTATTTCTCTGAAAACCGTGCTGCTGACGACCGATGACTAAAGAAAAGAAAGTAACTCTAAAACTTGATGTTCGTGCTGCGGCAGCAGTTCGTCAAATTCTTTTTGAGGCACAACGTGGTTATAGTTATGAACATGTTCCTGAAAGAATCACTGAACTTCGCTCTGTGATTCTGGAACTTGATTCTGGAATCGGTGCGATTGTTGGTGAATAAATAATTGACCCTTAGGGGTTTTTGGGGAATTAGCTCAGTTGGTAGAGCGCCTGCTTTGCAAGCAGGATGTCAGGAGTTCGAGTCTCCTATTCTCCATTGCATTTTATTATAAAATAATATGAAAGTACATCTGATTGATAATTTTTTACCAGAAGAAGAATTTCAAAAAATTCGTGGGTTTATAATGGGCGATTGCTTTGACCATAGTTACCCTTCTTTGCCTTGGTATTATGGAAAAGTATTGTCTGAAAATATAAAAGATTTTTCTTCACCGTCGTGTAATGATGATGATAATTATCAATTCAGTCATGTTTTTTATGTTGCTGATGCTCCAACTTCAGCATTAATTCAAAACTTACAACCGCTTATTGAATCAATGCCAGAAGTTGGTTGTCGCTCTTTTGTTAAGATAAAGGCTAATTTAAACCCAAGGACTGATAAAATAATCGAGCACGGATTTCATATTGATATTGGAAATTTTGAGGGTGGAAAGACTGCGATTTATTATCTCAATACAAATGATGGATATACAAAATTTGAAACTGGTGAAACGATTGAAAGCGTAGAAAACCGATTAATTATATTTGATCAAAGTCTTTTGCATACTGGTACAACTTGTACAGATGCCCATGCAAGATATGTTATTAATTTAAACTTTTTCTAATTCTAATTTAAAAAAAATGAAAGTTCATATCATTGACAATTTCTTACCTGAAGAAGAATTTAATCAAATTAAAAATTTTATTACTGGTAAAACAATTCCGTGGTATCATGGTCAAGTAATTGAAGAAAATATTCCAAATATATCTTCAATAGATTGTACCACTGAAGAAAACTACCAATTTAGTCATATTTTTTATATTGATGACCAGGCAGCACCTTTTATTGGAAGTATATCTCCACTTGTTGATGGTATTATACAAGTTGGATGTCGTTCTTTAGTGAGAATAAAGGCCAATTTAACGTTAAAAACAGATGAAATAATCGAACATGGGTTTCATGTTGATTATCAAGACTTTGATGGTGGTAAAACTGCAATTTATTATGTCAATACAAATAATGGATATACTAAGTTTGAATCTGGAGATACTGTAGATAGTTTAGAAAATAGATTAGTTGTTTTTGATGGGACTATGCTTCATACTGGTACAACCTGTACTGATAAAATAGGAAGATACGTTATTAACTTTGACTTCTTCTGATTTATGGAAGTAATTGATAATTTTTTACCTGATACGGCTCACCAAAAATTTTTTCATTTAATCAAGAGTAATACATTTCCTTGGTTTTTGTCAGAAGTTTTAGAGACAGAATATCATCCGATAGAATGTAATGAAAACGATAACTACCAATTCAGTTATATTTTTTGTTCATCAAGAGATGGTGTTCTGAGAAAGGGTAGATTTTTTGAAGACGCATTTCCATTCTTTCAAAAACTAACTCCAAGAAATGTTCTCGTGATTAAGGCAAATCTTACATTGAGGACCAATAAAATAATAGAGCATGGTATGCATGTCGATCATCATTTCAAGTCAAAGACTGCTGTTTATTATGTAAATAGCAACGATGGATATACAAAATTTGAAACTGGTGAAATTGTAGAGAGTGTTGCAAATAGGATTGTAATCTTTGATAGTGATATCAAACATACGGGTACAACATGCACTAATGCTTTGGGAAGATTTGTTGTCAATCTAAATTACTGGCAGTAAAATAAATACTTAAAAAGTCTTATGTCTAGTAGTTCAAAAGACGACAATTGGAGAAAGCATTGGAGAGGAACTCCAACTATACTAACAACCATTAAAAAGGCATCTCCTTATTTTGAAGATCCAGCGACTGGTGGAAGGGGAACGGGATACTTGTCTATTGGACAACAAGTTACCTATGTGGATGCGCTTTCACAAAATATGCAAAATAATTCTTTTAGAGTCGCAATACAATTGGGAAGTTATGATGCATCAAAACCTGTTTATTATACCCATATTGATAATCTAACCAAACCTATTAATAGGAGTATCTTTGAGGGAATTTTTAAACCTCAAAGATTTGGATTGACTGGACAAGAATATAATTATGATACCTATGTTTCTACTCTGAGGCAATCAATTACAAATAGAACGGATATTGTTGGCGAACTTGAAGATTATTTACTATCATTAGTCGATTATGCTGACAGTAATGCTTCTGTTGGGAGTTTTGATTCAAATGCCATTAGTAATTTACCACTGAATAATATTCGTAATGACTTTGGTGAATGTATTGGACCAATTTATTGTATAAGTAGGGGATTTAATACTTTAAATCTTGGAGTTAATAAAACAACATCTAAAATTTTTATCCCAACAAGATCAAATGAACCTTTACTTGATTATTATATTGTAACTCCAAATAGGTCAATTAAAGTATCTGCAAAATCTAGTGGGGTGTCTTCTAATACTCTTAAGGTTAGGGATATTATACCGTTGGTTGAACAAAATTCTTCACTTTTGGCACAGATGAGAAACTCACAAGAGTTTGATTTGATGAGAATTATTAATAATAACAATATGGTGCAAGGTCCTATTCAAGCTGCTGCTCGTCTTGGATTGTTGGATCAAAATGTAGCAAATTCCGTTTTAAATTCTTCTGCTACAGGATTTATTTCAAATCCTGAATTATTTGATAGTATCATTAGATCTGATCCTAGACTAGTTGGAATATTGAATTCTCAAAGAGGTGATTATTCCAGAGTTAGGATAACCCTGATGCAAATATCTTATGCTTGCGAAAGACTAGTAATTGATTATTCTAGGCAATCTGTAGCATCATTAAATTTTACCAATATTGTTAGAAACGCATTATCCAATGAAATGTTTTTTGTTCATCTTTCATTGAATAATATCACACCATCATTTACTCTTAGAAGAGCACAGGGAGTGGAGGGTCAAGCAACTATATCAAACTTGCAATTTAGAACTAAAAATGGATATGACTTTAAAAAAGATAAGTTAGGATTCAAATTATGAAAGAATATGTTGATGAATTGCTTAAAAATTTTAAGGGCACGTATCCAGAATTTGTTCGCTATGTGCATTTAGTTTTAGATAAGAAAATGTCTGTCAGTAAAAATAAACATAAATATAGGCAGATACATAAAAACATCTTAAAATATATTACTGATAACGAAAAAGTAATCATATCAAAGATAAAGAAATTTAAGTAATGAAAAGTTTTTCTAGATTTTTATCAGAGGCAACTGCATCACAGCAAGCAGCAAGACTTGGGTTGCAGGGAGATGGTCATGGTGGATGGTATAAGGATGGTGAGTTTGTAGCAAAAACTGTAAAAGGAACTCTAAAGTTTTATAATAAAAGGCAAGCAGTTGGTGGAAAAGACCCTGCACAAACTGAAAAAGAAAAAAATATTTCTGATCCAAATTTTGTAGATCCTGCACTTCAGCAGCAAGCACCTGCTCCTGAGCAGCAACCAGTTGCACAAGAACCTGCCGCTCCTGTTGGACCACCACCAGTCGAAAAAACAAAAGGAACTCTTACAATTGCTTTCGGTCGATTCAATCCCCCAACGATTGGTCACCAGCAATTAATGGATGTTGCTGCCCAATCATCCGCTGCTGATGGTGGCGATTATCTTATCTATCCTTCAAGAAGTCAGGATAAGAAAAAGAATCCATTGGACCCTGATACAAAAGTCTCTTACATGAGAAAGATGTTCCCTACACATAGTGAGAGAATTGTAAATGATGCAAATACTAAAACCATTTTTGATGTTCTAAAGAAAGCGCATAATGATGGATACACAAATGTAAGAATTGTTGGTGGTGCTGATAGAGTTAAAGAGTTTGAAAAGTTATCCAATAATTACAATGGACAACTCTATGCATTTGATAACATCGAAGTTGTTTCTGCTGGGGAAAGAGATCCTGATGCAAAGGGTGTTGAAGGAATGTCCGCATCCAGAATGCGACTTGCCGCTGCAGAAGGTGACTTTAAGAGATTTAGAGAGGGTCTCCCATCAGATTATTCTCGTAAAGATGCTCTAGAGTTATTTGATAATCTTCGCGGTGCGATGAATATTAAAGAAGGGTGGCAACTTTGGCAGATTGCTCCTAAGTTTGATTTTAAGACTCTTCGTGAAAATTATGTTGCAGAGAATATTTTCAACATCGGTCAGATGGTAGAGAATCTGAATACAGGATTAACTGGTCGTATTCTCCGCAGAGGCACTAATTATTTAATTTGTGTAACCGAAACGGGTCAGATGTTTAAATCTTGGATTAAAGATTTGGTTGAATATACCGAAGTTAAAATGGATAGCATGTATAGAGCACCTGGAAAACCAAATACACTTGCAGGTACTACGGGATTCTTTAAATACGTTTCGATGCAAACTCCAGGAGCAATTGGAACTGGTAAGGAAAATCTTCAATCTGGGGCAAAGGCATACGGAGTTAATTTCATAAATAAGTATAGAAAAAAGTAAAGTAGAAATTATTTTCCATGAAAAAGCATATTGCTGAGGAGCTCCCTGCAAGAAAATTTGCTCCATCTGCTCCTGCTGCTAAGGGTGGTGGGGATAATGAAAAGGGCGCGGGGGGAAAAGACTCTGCTTCTCCCGAGAAAAAAATTCGTCAGGCAGTTTATGATATTCGTTATCGTGCCAGAAGAGAGGACGTTCCTTTGAGAACTGCGTTTGCACAATATATGCAAAACAGCAATCTTGGTGGAAATGAAAGAGCTGCTGTAAAGAAAAAACTATTTGGTGAAGGTCCAATGAAGAATGAAGAATTCATTGGATCGGTAAAAGACTTAGCAATGGAAAGTGTTTCTGATGTAATGGTAAGAGTATTTGCCAAGGAAGATATTGAGGCACCAAAAAAGTATAAGGTTAGAGTTGAAGATAATAATGGCAAAAGTTATGTAAGATATGCTGATAGAAATAAAATTACTCAACTTCGTTCTAATCCAAATATTAAGTCTGTAGAAATCACTTCATATGGTGAGCCATATGAGGGTGAGAGAAAGAGAGGTGAGCAAACTGCCGCTGCAACAGCAGGTAAGGATTATGATGGTGACGGTAAAAAGGAAAGTTCATCAAAAGAACATGCTGGTGCAGTTCATAATGCCATTCAGCGTAAAATGGGTGGTAAGCCAGACGGTCAGGACACCAGAAAGACTGTTTCCGCTTCTTATGAACCAGAAGGTGAAGCACTGGATGAGATGCGTCGCCCTAAATTTAGATACAACAATACAGATAATTCAAAATCATCACGCAGTCATCCTGGCAGGGGAGGGGGTTCCATTAGAAATCCTCAGGCAAGATTCAATGCTCCAAACCCATCCACAACAAGTTCGGATTCTTCGAACGGAGATAATGTTAAAGAAGCAGTAACAGGTGGAAGTGCTCCAAATTTACCTGCTGGTGTAGTGAAGTTTGTTGATGAGTTGCCAAAGACTGTTCAAAATGTTGGGCAAAAAGTATTTGGGGCTAAAACCAAACCAACCAAACCAGCAGTGGAAGAGGCACACAAACCTGGGCATAAAAAAGGTGATGGAAACCTAGCAAATAATTATCCTCCTTATGATAAGGTAACTAGAGGTGATATTGTTGCAGGTGCTCTAGGCAAAGATCAAAAAGGTGGTAAGGCAAAGGTTGAAGAAGACTATCTTTGGACTGAAGCAAAAACTGAAAAGAAAAAAGTTGATACCTTACCAAAGGGCGAGTCTAACAAAGTAAAAGTCTTCCCTTCAAATATGGCAGAGAAGATGGATCTTGCTACGGCAGATATGGGTGATGTGATTAAAGATTTCCGCAAGTCTAAAAAGAAACAATTCAAAGGGAAATCAAAGAAGAAAAAGCAACAAATGGCAATCGCCGCTAAATTAGAAGCAGAAAGAAAAGCAGGAATGAGTGAGCAGTGCGATTCTCCAGTTGATAGATTTAGATCTAGACTTGCTGATGAATCTAAGAAAAAAGAAGTTGCTAAAAAAGAAAAGGAAGAAATGGATATTAGATCCCTTCCTACATCTATGAATCTTTTTAAGAATAAGATGAGAGCAATTGGTCTTAAGATGTCTTATGAACCAGAAGGTGAGCAAATTGATGAAATGCTTCCAGCACTCGCTGCAGGAGCTGCTCTTCTTGCTGCACCTGCGGTAATTAAAACAGTTTTCGATAAGCCAGCGAAAAAAGCACTTGATAATGCAACAAATGACCCAAACAGAAGATTGATGACTGGTGGAACAGTAGGGCAACTCAAACAAGCACAAAATAATTCTTATGAACCAGAAGGTGAAGTAATTGATGAAAGAATGGCAGAAGACAGGGGAGAACCAAGAAAACCACGTGATCGTGCTGTAGAAATTGTTAGAAATATGAATAAGGGTGGTATGATGACTCGTAGTGGTGGAACTGTTGCTCAACATGAAGCAGGAAGAGGTGTAAAAAAAGATAGAACCAGCGAAGTTAAACCAGAACCTCCAACAAATACACCTGCCAAAAAACTTGCTGCAAAAAAAGCACAACAAGCAGCAGCACAGAGAGCAGCACAGGATATGTACAAACCAAGAGCAGGTGAGTCTGACTGAGATAATATCTAAATAAGACAGGATACTCTTCACACGGAGGTCATCATGTCGGCACTCGTCGCTTGGTGTTTAGCAAATCAGGCTCTTATCGCAACTGCTCTTTTTGCAGTTTCGGAAGCACTTGGAGCAAACCCAAAAGTCAAATCAAACGGTATTCTTTCGCTCATTCTTCTTCAAGTGCAAGCACAACTGAAGAATAAAGGTGCTAAAGATTTAACTCCTTGAGTTAAGGATAAAGGGGACCGAAACTAAAGGTCTCCTTTTTTTATAAATATCAATATAAGAATTTTATAGGTAAGGAAACATGTCTCTTTGGGGCAATAAAGATTCGGTTTATTCAACAGGAACTATTTCGGTTAATCTAATTACAGGAATTGCAACTGGTGGGGTTGGTGTTGTCACCTTTACCTCTGCTGGTATTAGAACTGGAGATGTGATTACAGTTGGTGCTGGTGCTACTTATGGTTATGCTGTTATCACTGGATTTACCTCCACAAGTATTTCTTTAGCTAGCACTTCATACTTCGTTGCTGGACTAACTACTGTTCCAACAGGAACTGCTTATAATATTTCAGAAGAACCAATTTCAACACTTGGAAATTCGGTTTATAGAGCACCTGAGTCTAAGACTACAGGATTCTCAACAAGTCCAGTATTCACTGGTGTATTTGGTGTAGATACTACAGAGCAAGCTGTTGCTAACGCAGCTACTGGTAATGCTCGTAAGTTCGCTGCTCCACACGCTGGTTGGGTTGGTGTCATGACTTACACCGATACTCACGGAAATTTCAGAGTTAAAACTGAAGTATTGGTAGCAGGAAGCACAATCAACACGGATGCTGCTGACGACGCTCAGTATCCAGATAGCTGATAATTTGGTATGAGATTTGATGAATTGAATGAAGATAATTATCTTCTATTTGCTATTAAATTTTATGATAATCCCCAAGCAGTTACTAGGGATGATTTTGAGGACGATTTAAAACGTATTAAGTATATTAAAAGATTACTTAAGCGTTATAGGAATACAGGAGTTCTTAAAACTCACTTGATTCTTAATCACCTAATCGTCCTATTTAATGTCTTTGATGATGCAGCAGTCCCTTTGCTTCTTTATAATTTAGAATCTGACCTTTGGCCTGCTATTAAAAGTTTTTTGTTATTTTTAAATAGATTGCCTGAATATCCAAAAACAACTTTGCATTCTATTATTGAAGACCAAGAGTGTATAGACAAATTGCAAGAAGTTTAATGGACATTGATAAATTAATTTCTACAATTCGCACTCTTAAAGAAGAACCAACCGTTAATGTTGGTTCTGGAAATATCGCTGGAACTGCACCAGCGGGAGACGATCCTCCAGTTTTTAAGAAAGGTAGATATAGAAGTAACTATGCAAAAGGTGGAAGAGGTTCTCGTAGATGGTGGTTACAATTTTTAAAAGGAAGGTAAAATGTTTTCCCAAGAATCAAAATTAGCGGTTCTTGAATCTAAACTCGGTATTTATGAAGACTTATCCCGCGAAATGCTTGCCAAATTAGAGGCAGCGGTAGATAAAATATCAGAAGGCAATTCACGTATTGCTACAATCCTTGCGAAGCACGATGAGAGAATTGAGCAAAGTATGAAAAACGATGCACTTCTTGTTAAAATGATTGATGAAATGAAAGAAGATAATGATAAAGAACACAAAGAAATTTCAGATAGATTTGAAAAATTAGAAAGTAAAATAGAAGAATTATCTAAGTTTAAGTGGCAAATTGCTGGAATTTCTGCCCTAGCAATCTTTTTAGTTGGTGTTATTCCAACCATTAAAACCTTGACCCCTGCCCCTGCTCCTGCTACAATAGAAAGTACGAAGTAAAGCACCTTTATAATGGATTTGATTGACTCCAAGTACATTGGACTCGTTTCGTCACGCTTACAAAAGTTTAAGAGAGTCAAGGCAGATCTCTACAACTTCCGCTGCCCACTGTGTGGCGACTCTCAAAAGAACAAAAATAAAACACGAGGATATATCTATCCCGTAAAGAATAACACAAACTTTAAGTGCCATAACTGCGGAGCAAGTTTATCCTTTAATAACTTTCTCAAAGAGTTAGACCCTACACTTCATAAGCAATATACTCTTGAGAAGTTTAAAGAAGGACATACTGGTAGAAACTTTGTGGTTGAGGAACCCAAGTTTGAGTTTGCGAAACCAGTCTTCAAAAAGAAACTTGATTTACCCAAAGCATCAGAGAATCCTATTGCCAGAGAATATCTGGAAAAAAGGAAACTCAATCCTGAAAAGTTTTATTTTGCTGACAAATTTAAGGAGTGGACGAACACTCAAAAAGTTACGTTTGACACTATCGGTAGGGATGAGAGTCGCATTATTATACCAATGTATGATACAGACTCCAACTTGATAGGTTTTCAGGGAAGAGCACTAGGTCCTAACCCTGTTAAATATATTACTGTGATGCTTTCTGATGATTCGCCCAAACTTTATGGACTGGACCAAGTGGATTCTTCGGAACCCATTTACATTGTTGAGGGACCCTTCGACTCCACGTTTGTCAAAAATGCTGTTGCTATGTGTGGGTCCGACGTTGATATTAGGTCGTTTAATTGGAGCGATTATATTTACGTTTTTGATAACGAACCACGTAATCGAGAAATCGTCAACCGAATATCAAAAACCATCGACAGAGGCGACAAGGTGATTATTTGGCCAACATCAATCCAGCAAAAAGATATTAATGATATGGTTTTAGCTGGACTTAACGTTATGGATGTGTTAAAATCAAATACATACACAGGTCTAGAAGCAAAAATTAAGTTTAACAACTGGAAGAAAATATGAGCAACGGAACGAAAGTCGTTAAGAGAAATGGTAAAACTGAACCACTTGATTTAAATAAACTCCACGTTATGGTGGAAGAAGCCTGCAAAGACCTAGCAGGTGTATCAGCATCTCAGGTAGAGATGCAATCAGGCATTCAATTCTATGATGGTATCACTACCGCAGAGAT
>B570J14230_10000328_pt1 | contig 18487 bp, 14 predicted proteins | sample LakMenepilimnion_3_FD_14230 | JGI IMG/M metagenome (IMG submission 14230) | reverse complement strand
TGTGTAGGTGTTGTAGAACCGTCTACAACAATATATTGACGCTCACCTGGTAAAACGAAATGTAAACGTTCACGGGCCTGGGACTTTATATATTCAGGATCTTGCCAGCGCAGTAGCTCTTCTCGCGCCTTTTGTAGGGCAACACTGTCTGCAGAAAGTTGAGACTCGAGTGAGTTAATTTGAGCGCGTTGGGTAAAGTAATGTTTTACTGGCGGTGCTATTGCTAATGTCAAAATAAAAATGATTACAATAAATGCCAACGCACGATTGTTGGTACGACGACGAAAGCTTAACTGTCGACGCGCCATGACTAATTATTACCCTTTAAAGCGTGGAAACGCTTCACGCCCTGCATATTGACCGGCATCCTTTAGCTCTTCTTCGATCCGCAGAAGTTGGTTGTACTTTGCAACACGCTCTGATCTAGCAGGTGCACCTGTTTTGATCTGTCCGCAATTAAGAGCAACTGCTAAGTCAGCAATTGTTGTGTCTTCGGTTTCACCTGATCTGTGACTCATCATGCTGCGGTAATTAGCGCGGTGCGCCATCTCTACAGCATCAATAGTCTCTGTCAGAGTTCCGATCTGATTTACCTTAACCAACAACGCGTTTGCAGTATTTCCATCAATTCCACGTGATAGTCGCTGTGGATTAGTTACAAAAAGATCATCGCCAACGATTTGAATTCGAGAGCCCAAAACCTGTGTCATCTTCGTCCAGCCTGCCCAATCTTCTTCGTTAAGTGGATCTTCGATCGAGACAATTGGGTAGGCATCAACTAGAGATGTGTAATAAGCAATCATTTCATCTGAAGTTTTTGATGCACCTTCAAATGTGTACTTACCTTTTTCATGAAACTCAGTTGCGGCAACATCCATAGCTAGTGCGATCTGACTTCCAGGTTTATATCCTGCAGCTTCAATTGCCTCTAAAATTAAATCTAATGCAGCGCGATTGCTTTCAAGGTTTGGCGCAAAACCACCTTCATCTCCTACTGATGTTGCTAAACCACGCTTTTTAAGAACTGCCTTGAGAGCATGATAGATCTCTGCTCCCCATCGAAGTGATTCACGAAAAGTTGGAGCTCCGATCGGTGCAATCATGAACTCTTGAATATCAACATTTGTATCTGCGTGCGCGCCACCATTGAGAATGTTCATCATAGGAACCGGAAGCACATGCGCATTCGGCCCACCTAATGAGCGGAACAAGGAAAGATCAGCAGAGTTTGCAGAGGCTTTAGCTACTGCAAGTGATGCGCCGAGAATTGCGTTTGCACCAAGTCTAGATTTGTTAGGTGTTCCATCAAGTTCGATCATTGTTGTATCAATCAAGCGCTGATCTTGTGAGTCAAAGCCAATTATCTCTGATGCAATTTCATTGTTAATAAATGCAATCGCTTTTTCGACACCTTTACCCAGATATCTTGCGCCACCATCTCGAAGCTCAGATGCTTCAAATGCTCCAGTTGATGCCCCACTTGGAACAGCAGCGCGTGCCTGTGTTCCATCTTCTAATTCAATTTCAACTTCAACCGTTGGATTACCACGGGAGTCAAGAATTTCACGAGCACCTAATGCTTGGATTATCGCCACGTACGTCTCCTCTGAGTTTTATTCTTTCTTGCCGACCTCAACTCTGAAATCGCACTGGTTTAAAGCTTCATTCTGAAGTTATAGAGCCAATACTACCGTGAGTTAACTCTGAGTTTTTGAACGAATCTGATCACTAACTCGTATCGCTTCCTTTCGAAGGGCAGCCTCGGCATCAATTCCATTGGCATGAGCCCATGCGATAACTGCATGCAGGGCTTCGCCCACTGCGCTTTCATCGGCAGGGGCTTCTAATTCATTTGCTTGCGGGGTCTTCACATGCACATTGAATTTATCTGCGCGATACAAGAGTTTTTCCAGCAAAGGTAAGGCTGGCTGCGAAAGAGCTACTCCATCAACCGGTGAGGTTCGGCCTTTCTCTTTCTTTTTTATCTCTTCCCAATTTTCTAAAACTTCAGCAGATCCACTGACTTCAAGACCTGCAAAAACGTGGGGGTGTCTGCGAATTAACTTGTCAGCAATTCCTGCTGCAACTTCTTCAATTGTAAATGGATCGGTTGGATGATCCTCTGCCATTCGTGCATGGAAATAAACTTGGAGTAAGACGTCGCCTAACTCTTCTCGCATATCAATGCGATTTCCATTTTCAACCGCTTCAATAAACTCGTATGACTCTTCTAAAAGATATTTAAGCAAAGACTCATGAGTCTGCTCGGCATCCCATGGACAACCTCCAGGAGAGCGCAATGTATCCATGACTTCAACTAGTCGTTGAAGTTGAGAGCCTTGCATAGATATTTAGTTTCCAGATGGAATAACTGCTGAACCTGCTGCATCTTTTGCAATAACATCTGCAGTCTCTGGATCCCATGTTCCGTATCTAGGATTAACTGTGACGCCAAGTTCTTTTGCTTTTGCAGTTATCAATCTCTGAATCTCGGCTCCAATTTGTTCTTCTGGAACCCCACTTGTTGCAATCAGATTGCTGATTTTGTCCGAGAATGTGATTGCCTCAATGTATAAATCTAAATCTTGTGCTGCTATACCGGCTGTGACAAGTGCGATTGGCAGTTGATCTGCTCCACCAACTTGTTGCAAAATCGCAGCTCTTTGTGTATCAATCTCGGCTTTTGTTACGGTGATTTTTAGCTCTGCTCCAACTTCACGAAGTAGAGTTCCAAATAAGTGAAAACGCAGTTGTGATCTATTGAGTGTTTCACCGGTTTCAAGTTGCATCTGTGATGTATCAGTACCAGTACGTTCGGCAAGAATTGCATCAACACTTCCCTGAACTGTGGCCTGCGAGATTCGTGTTCCACCAACTGTGGCTGCTGCGCCAACTTGCGCGCATCCTGAAAGCACAACTGCTAACGCAGCAACTGCAACGATAAAAACCTTTTTCACAATGATCTCGCCTTCTTCTACTTACCCAAGTTGATTAAGGGCCTCAACGACCCAGGCCAGAAGAGAAGTATCCACTATTTCTGGAGTGTTTGCTGACGGGTTCCAGACCGCTGCTTTGGGTAAGGCAACTAAAGCAGTATTTGTGGTGGACTTATAAATCGAACCTGGATACATGCGTGCCAATCGAAGCTGCTTTGACTCTGATAAAACTAAAGGCGAGAAACGCAGAAATTTTCCTTGCACAATCACTTCCGTTAACTTCAAAACCTTTGCTTGTGCCCGCAACGATGCAACACCAAGTAATGCTTGTGCTTCCTGCGGCAGGGGGCCGAAACGATCAATGAGTTCAGACTCGATAGAACCAACATCCTCTGCTGACTTAACATCAGCTAACCTGCGATAGAGATCCAATCGCAAACGTTCACCGGGTACGTATTCAGTTGATAGGTGCGCATTTATAGGTAGTTCAACTTTGCACTCTAGAACTTTCTCATCTGTTTCAATAATTCCAGATTTATAATCTTGAACGGCTTCGCCAACCATTCTCATGTATAAATCAAAGCCAACATCTGCAATGTGCCCAGATTGTTCTCCGCCCAAAAGATTTCCAGCACCACGAATCTCTAAATCTTTTAAAGCCACTCGCATTCCTGCACCTAGATCCGTATTTGTTGCAATAGTTGTTAATCGCTCGTGTGCTAACTCCGATAGAGGCTCTTCGGCAGAATAAAGAAAATATGCATACGCTCTTTCACGACCTCTTCCAACTCGACCTCGAATTTGGTGGAGTTGAGAGAGCCCAAATCGATCGGCTCGTTCAACAATCAAAGTATTTGCATTTTGAATATCTAATCCACTCTCAACAATTGTTGTGCACACGAGAACATCAAAATCCCGGTTCCAAAAAGCCAAGATGACATCTTCTAACTCACCTTCAGACATTTGCCCATGTGCAACACGGATACGTGCCTCTGGTACTAACTCCTTTAAGCGAACTGCTGTTCGATCAATACTTTCCACTCGATTGTGTAAGTAGAAAATCTGTCCATCTCGCAAAAGCTCACGGTGAATTGCAGCAGCAATCTGCGCATCCTCTGCAGGGCCAACGTAGGTCAATATTGGATGTCGCTCCTCTGGTGGCGTTGTGATCGTAGACATCTCACGAATTCCGGTCACTGCCATCTCTAATGTGCGTGGAATAGGTGTAGCAGACATTGCTAAAACATCAACTGTGGTTCGTAGTTTCTTTAAAGACTCTTTCTGTTCAACACCAAAACGTTGTTCCTCATCTACAACTACAAGTCCAAGATCTTTGAAAACAACATCGTTTGAAAGAATTCTATGAGTACCAATAACCACATCAACGCTGCCTGCTTGTAAAGCGTTAAGAATTTCTTTGCTCTCTTTAGCAGAGTTAAAGCGCGATAAGCCTGAGACCTTTATTGGAAAGCCTGAATATCTTTCTGTAAAAGTCTTTGTGTGCTGCTGCACAAGAAGAGTGGTTGGAACAAGAACAGCAACTTGTTTGCCATCTTGAACAGCCTTAAATGCTGCGCGAATAGCGATCTCTGTTTTCCCATATCCAACATCACCGCAGATAATGCGATCCATTGGATAGGCCCGTTCCATATCAGCTTTAACTTCATCGATAGTTGAGAGTTGATCTGGAGTTTCAATATAGGAAAACGAGTCCTCTAACTCTCTTTGCCATGGAGTATCTGGTGAAAATGCGAAACCTGGTGAACTAGTCCTTGCTGCATAAAGTCTGATTAACTCACCTGCAATTTGTCGAACGGCTTTGCGTGCACGGCTCTTTGCTTTTTGCCATTCACCACTTCCAATTCGGTGAATCGTTGGTGCCTCTCCGCCAACGTATTTAGAAACTTGTTCCAAGGTATCTGTGGGTACAAAGATCCGATCTCCGGGTTGGCCACGTTTTGCCGATGCATATTCAATAATTAAGTATTCACGTGTTATTCCACCAACGCTTCGTTGCATTAACTCCACATAGCGACCGATTCCATGTTGTTCGTGGACAATGAAATCACCAGCTCTAAGCTCTAATGGGTCAATCGCTTTCTTTCTCTTAGTAGGCAATCGTTCACTATCTTTAACGCTGCCCTTGCTTCCTGTTAAATCTCTTTCTGTCATAAAAAAAATCTGATCAGATTGGCTTTCAAAGCCATGTGTGATGATGGAAGTTGTCACATTGATTGTCGCCTTGGCGGGTGCGTCAACAAGGCTTCCAATGATATTAACCGGTAAATCTGCTCCGCGAAAAATTCCTGCATACCGTTCCAACATTCCATGGCCATGGGTAGCAAAAATAACTATTTGATTTCTCTCGAGCCCTTGCCGTAGAACGTCTATGGTTCTTTCGATGTCGCCGCGCATTGGGTCTATCGCGCTGTAATCTAGAAATTCTGTTCCCTCTACTAGATCACTTCCAAAAACACTCAACTCTGCTTTACTTAAACTCGACTTTTGAATTTCCTGGTTTAACTCTTCCCAAGAAATATAGGTTTCTAATCCATGATTAATCGGTGCGACCGCTCCTAAAGCAGCATTCGACCAGGATGCATTGAGAAACTCTTCGTTAGTGGCAAGTAGATCATCTGCTCTTGATGCAATTCGCTGCTCATCTATAAAAACAATCTGTGTGCCTTTTGGAACTCTCGATAACAAGGTCTCTGTCTTTTCAATGAGCAAGGGGATTAGAGACTCCATGCCTTCAAAAACTATTCCCTCGCTAATTTTATCGAGCATCTCCTCTGCGCCCATATATTTACTTTTTGCTTTCAGTGCACGGTTTTTGACATCTTCTGTCAGTAATAGCTCCCGGCATGGAAATATGGTGATGCTTAAATCTACAGGTTTTATTGTTCGTTGATCAGAGACTTCAAAGTAACTGATATCTTCTATTTCATCGCCAAAGAAATCTATACGAATTGGGTAATCACTTAAAGGTAAGAAAAGATCCACAATTCCGCCACGAACTGCAAACTCACCACGACGTTCGACTAAGTCAGTGCGAACGTATGCAAGAGATGATAAATGTCGAACAAGTTCTTCCATTGATTGTTCTTGGCCGACCTGAAGTTGTAAAAGCGGAGTAGAACCCAACTCGCTAATGATTCTGTGAATGACACCTCGTACTGGAGTCACAATAATTGGATGTTTTGTGTGCTTTTCTTTGAGGGCATATAGGCTTTTAATTCGAAGTGCCACAGTGTCGCTGCGTGGACTCAATCTTTCATGGGGCAAAGTTTCCCAAGCAGGAAATTCAATGACATTGTCATATAGCTCTCGAAGTTCATTAACTAAATCTTCACTACTTCGACTAGAACTTGTGACGACCAACAATGGATGTTTTTCTGCACGCGCAGCTAAAATAAAAGGAAATGTTGATGAAGGTCCAACTATTCGTTGCGCGCTTATGGATTGCTTCGACAGCAAAGGAATTACTCCTCGCATGTGCTGCCTCCAATGCCTTAAGGCCCCAACTTCTAACTACCCAGGGTTGGGCAGACAAAAGGGGGCTAACAGTGCCAATTCTAATTGTTTTGATCACTGGAACATACCTGAGATGATTAAGCAATGAACCAGAGCAAATTTGCCGCCGATGATGCTGGATTACGCAGCGATGTAAGAAGGCTGGCAGATCTGTTGGGGCAGACCTTGGTTCGCCAAGAAGGTCCTGATCTGCTGGAACTTGTTGAAGCAGTTCGAAAATCTGTCCGTAAAGGTTCTGGTGAAGAAGTTTTAGCAAACATCACCGATGAAGAGTCTGTGCAGTTAGCAAGAGCATTTAGTACCTACTTCAACTTAGCAAATGTTGCAGAACAAATTCACCGTGCTCGAGTACTTTCACATTCTCGTGCCACTGGAGGTTCTTGGCTTGTTCGAGCAGTTGATCGAATTGAAGAAGCGCTTTCGCAACAGACTCCCGGTCATCAACTCACTAAAGAAGAAATTACTCATTGGGTTAGTGAAATGTCGGTCCGTCCGGTCTTTACTGCGCACCCAACAGAGGCAGCCCGTCGTTCTATTCTTAAAAAGCTTGGAGCAATTGCAGATTTACTAGATCAACCAGAGAATCCATCACAGCAAGACCGGCTTGCAGAAAACATTGACTTGTTATGGCAAACAGATGAACTGCGATTGGGTCAGCCCGAGCCTTTGGATGAAGCGTTAAATGCTCTCTACTACCTTGATGATTTATTCACACAAACGGTTCCAGAGGTTTTAAATGACTTTGCAAAAGAGCTAAGCCGAATTGGTGTGGTTGTTCCTGTAACTGCACGGCCATTATCTTTTGGAAACTGGATTGGTGGAGATAGAGACGGTAATCCAAACATTACCGCTGATGTAACAACCAAGGCAATGGTTCTACAAGTTGGACATTCAATACGAGTAACAATTGCTGCCATGAATGAACTTCGCCAGATGTTGTCTGTTTCAACCAATATTGTCGGAGCAACGCCAGAGCTAACTGCTTCAGTTGAAAAGGATTTCAAACATATCCCAGAGTTTGAACCACGATTCTTACGATTAAACGCCGAAGAGCCATACCGTCTTAAGGCAACAGCAATTGTGCACCGCTTAGCATTTACAAGAGATCGCCATGCAATTGGCGGTCCTCACGTTGCAAACCGTGATTATGAAAACACCCGAGAACTGCTAGCTGACTTAGTTTTGATGCGAGATTCATTGCTGGCACATCGCGGTGAGCTAATTGCTACAGGCCTACTTGAGCGAACAATTCGCACAGTTGCCGCTTTTGGAATCACACATGCAACTATGGATATTCGGGAGCACTCAGATGCTCATCACAACCTATTAAATCAAGTACTTGGCGTTGACGGTTATCTATCCAAATCACATGAAGAGAAGTTTGACCTACTAACTGCACTGCTTGCAGAAAACAGCACATTTGATACTTCAAAACTTGATGCATCAGGCAAGCGAGTATTTGATACTTTTGTTGCAATAAATGATTTAATCGACCGATTTGGACCTGAATCAATTGAAACATACATCGTTTCCATGACTAAGGGAGCCGATGATTTAATCGCACCGATTGTGATTGCTCAACAAGCTGGATTAGTTTCACTCAAAGAAAAGAAAGCTCGTATTGGATTTGCGCCCTTGCTAGAAACTGTTACCGAACTTCGATCATCTGGGGAGATCCTCGACAAACTCCTTAGTAATCCGACGTACCGTCAATTAGTTTCTCTGCGCGGAGATAAGCAAGAAGTAATGCTTGGATATTCTGATTCAAATAAAGATGCTGGTATCGCAACTAGCCAGTGGGAGATTCATCGCGCGCAGAGATCTTTGCGAGATGTTGCAAAAAAACATGGAGTTAAACTCTGTTTATTCCACGGTCGCGGTGGTTCTGTTGGTCGTGGTGGTGGGCCAACCTATGACGCACTGATAGCACTTCCTTGGGGATCAGTTGATGGTGCAATCAAGATGACTGAACAGGGTGAAGTAATTAGCGATAAATACGCATTGGCTTCCCTTGCCAGAGAAAATATCGAACTCACTCTTGCTGCATCATTAGAGGCAACAGTCTTAAATCGTGGTCCACGTCAGAGCAAAGAAGAGTTAACTGCCTGGGGTGATTGCATGCAGTTGATAAGTGATGAATCTTTCAAGCAGTACCGATCATTGATTCAACAGCCTGACCTGCCGGCGTATTTTTACGCATCTACTCCAGTAGAACAGTTAGGTGAAATGTTCTTGGGTTCACGCCCATCACGTCGTCCAGATGCATCAGGTGGCTTAGATTCCTTGCGCGCAATTCCATGGGTCTTTGGTTGGACTCAGTCACGCCAGATTGTTCCAGGGTGGTTTGGCGTTGGAACAGGTCTAAAGGCGGCGCGCGAGGCTGGTCAATCAAAGCTATTAAGGAAAATGCTTAAAGAGTGGCATTTCTTCACAACATTTATCAGTAATGTTGAAATGACCTTAGCTAAAACAGACCTAGACCTTGCACAACGTTATGTAGAGGCGCTGGTTCCTAAGGAACTTCATCACTTCTTAGATGAAATTAAGGAAGAGTTTGATCTAACAGTTTCCGAAATTTTAAGGTTAACTGGTGAAAAAACATTACTTGGTGATCAAGAGATTCTGGCCAGAACATTACAAGTGCGAGATGCCTATCTTTCACCTATCCATTTGCTTCAGATAAACCTATTAAAGCGTGTGCGCGAGACAGATACTTCCGTGGATCCGGTTTTACGCCGTGCGCTACTGCTCACAATTAACGGCGTAGCTGCCGGTCTTCGCAATACTGGCTAAGAAATTAGGAAAGAAAACTTATTTAACTGTTGAAATTCTGTTGGGTTAATTCAAGTCCATGAGTAATAAGTGATTCAACAGCATCTGCAGAACGTGAAATAAACCCACCAAGCTCTTTTTGTTCAACTTTAGAGAAGGCCTTAAGGACAAAATCTGCTGGATCTTGCTCACCCATTGGTCGGCCGATACCTAGGCGAATTCGGAAATATTCTGGTGTTCCAAACGCTGAAGTTAATGACTTTAAACCGTTATGGCCATTGTCACCGCCTGCAATCTTTGTACGGATTGCCGAAAATGGAATATCCAATTCATCGTGCAAGGCGATTATGTTTTGTGGCTCTACAGAATAAAAATTTGCAAGAGCCTTAACAGGTCCACCAGTTTCATTCATGTAACCCTTTGATTTTCCAAGAATTATTGAATATGAATCTGCGCCAACTCCTAATTTATAGGCAGCGATTTCAGTGCGAGATTTATGAGAAGAAAGTTTGATGGAATGTCGTTTGGCTAATTCATCAATAACCATTTGACCAATGTTGTGACGGGTGGCAGCGTATTGATCTCCTGGATTTCCCAGTCCAACTACCAACCACGTCATAACAACAAAGTCTAAGGCTTACACCCGTTACTTATCAGTCTTTTCTGCTTCAGCTGTCTCTGCTGGTGCTGCTCCATCTGCTGCAGGAGCAACTACTACTTCTTCAACAACGGCTGTTGACTTCTCGGACACGTGAACCACGATCATCTTTGGATCAGATGCTAATTCAACACCGGCAGGTAACTTCACATCTGCGGCGTACTTAGATGAACCTGATGCCATTCCTTCAATATCAATTTCAAGGAAGTTTGGAATTGCAGAAGCATCAACTCGAACATCGATTGTGTTGTGGACGTGCTCGAGAATTCCATCACGATCATGCTCACCAATAGAGTGAACAGGAACAGATACAACAACTTTTTCACCACGGCGAACTAGAACAAGGTCAATGTGTTCAAGAATCTGCTTGAGTGGATCGCGAACAATAGCTTTTGGAAGAGTGAGTTCATTCTTTCCATCGATAGAGATATCGAGAAGAACGTTTGCCTGCTTCAGCGCAATACCAATCTCGCGTGCTGGCAAAGTTATGTGTCGTGGCTTTTCACCGTGACCGTAGATAACTGCAGGAACAAATCCATCGCGACGTGCGCGACGTGATGCACCCTTACCAAATTCGGTACGTGTGGTGCCAGTGATTTTAAATTCTGCCATTTTTACTTCTCCTCATTACTCCGGTTACTTCGGTTTAAACACAAAGTTCCAGCAGGAGAAAAATCTCTTACCCGTCGATCACGGAAAGCTATTCGCTACCCTCGCCGGAACAGGGCAAACAGTATCTTCGTCACCTGTAATTAGGCAAATCAATCTGGATTGGCCAGAAATGTAGGTTGGGCAGGCCAGTATGTAGGGGTGGCCTGTAAGAGATTTCAGATGTTATGAATGACCGTCGAAAAGACTTGTGACCGATCCATCTTCGAAGACCTCGCGAATTGCACGAGCCAAGAGTGGTGCAATGGAAAGCACGGTTAAGTTATCAAACTTTTGATCTTCTGAAACTGGCAATGTATTTGTAATAACAACTTCTGATGCACGAGAGTTCTTGAGTCGGTCAACTGCAGCGCCGCTAAAGACTGCGTGGGTTGCCGCAACGATTACATCTTTAGCTCCTGCTTCAAATAAGGCATCTACAGCCTTAGTGATCGTGCCCGCTGTATCGATCATGTCATCAATAACTACACATGTTTGACCCTGAACATCACCAACAACGCGACCTACAGTTGCCTCATTTGGAATACGCGGATCACGAGTCTTGTGAATGAAGGCGATTGGGCAGCCACCGAGAAGATCAGACCAACGCTCTGCTACGCGAACTCGACCAGAGTCTGGTGAAACAATTGTTAATCGTGATCGATCAACTTTACTGCCCACATAGTTTGCGAGCATTGGAAGTGCGAAGAGATGATCGACAGGACCATCAAAGAATCCTTGAATCTGTGATGTATGAAGATCTACTGTCATTAAGCGATCAGCACCCGCGGTTTTAAAAAGATCTGCCATTAAGCGAGCAGTAATTGGTTCGCGTCCTCGGCTTTTCTTATCCTGTCTGGCATATCCATAAAAAGGAGCAACGACAGTGATTCGCTTTGCAGATGCACGCTTGAGTGCATCAACCATAATCAACTGCTCCATAATCTGTTTATTAACTGGAGTTGTGTGACTTTGGATTACAAATGCGTCACAACCACGAACAGATTCTTCGAAGCGAACAAAGATTTCGCCATTTGCAAAGTCATAAGCAGAAGTTGGTGTGAGGGGTATACCGAGTTCGGCAGCAACCTCATCGGCTAACTCTGGAAATCCGCGGCCGGCAAAGAGACGTAATTTCTTTTCGGACGTTAATCGGATTTCGCTCATTAATCTGCCCTTTCTTACTTCTTCTTTTTATCAGAACTTGCTTCGGCGGCTTGAGCTGATTTGCTTCCCTTGCGCTTGCGCAGAACCCAATCTAATACATTTGCCTGTTCTGGTCGGCTAATTCCAATCGCGCCCGCGGGAACATCTTCTGTAATCACAGAGCCAGCAGCGGTGTAGGCACCATCTCCGATTGTTACTGGCGCCACAAGCATTGTGTCACTACCGATACGAACATGATCGCCAACTGTTGTGTGATGCTTTTCAACACCATCATAGTTAACAAAAATTGTTGCAGCGCCAATGTTGCTGCCATCACCAATTGTTGCATCACCGACATAAGACAAGTGCGGCACCTTTGAACCTGTTCCTAGTGAGGCTTTTTTCATCTCAACAAAGGCGCCCGCTTTACTCAAATCACCTAACTGGGTTCCAGTTCTTAAATATGTAAATGGACCAACAGTTGCACCTTCACCAATGATTGTCTCTACTGCAATTGATTCCAAAACCTGAGCTCCCGCTTTTACTTCACAATCTGTCAATGTTGATCGAGGTCCTATGACCGCTCCAGATGCAACTGTGGTTTTTCCAAACAGCGCCGTTCCTGGATGAAGAACGACATCTTGTGCCAGTTCAACTGTTGAATCTATCCACGTAGTTGTTGGATCAATAATTGTCACACCAGAGCGCATCCAATGCTCATTAATTCGATCTCTAATCATTGCTGCTGACTCTGCCAGTTGAACTCGGTCATTAACACCTAGCGTTTCGGTGAAATCATCAATTACTATAGCGGCAACTGATTCACCGGCTGACTTTAGAATTCCTATTACATCTGTTAAGTAGAGCTCGCCTTGGGCGTTAGAACTAGTCAACTTGCCAAGTGCGGATCCGAGTTTTTCTCCATCAAATGCATAGACCCCGCTATTGATTTCGAAAATAAACTTCTCATTGTCGCTGGCATCTTTTTCTTCAACAATTCGTAGTAGTTCATCTTTATCGTCACGAACTATTCGCCCGTATCCTGTTGGGTCGGAGTGCTCGGCAGTTAATACTGATGCAGCAAATTTTCCTTTTGAATGCATGTCTACAAACTGCTTCAGTGAATCTGCAGTTAGTAGCGGAGTATCTCCAGCAAGAATTAATACAGTTCCTTTAGTTGATTTGCCTGCGAGCGCCAACTGGGCTGCATGACCTGTTCCACCGCGAGTTTCCTGAAAAACAGTTGTGGCTTTTGGAGCAATCTGTGAAAGGTGGGCAGTTACTTCTTCGCGCCCTGCCCCCACAACCACTCGTACTTCAGAAGGTTGTAGTTGATTAACGGCGTGGATCACATGTCCAAGAAGTGAGCGGCCTGCAACGGTATGCAAAACTTTTGGAAGCGATGACTTCATGCGCGTGCCTTCACCCGCTGCAAGAATGATCGCGGTCTCTAAGGCCATGTATGAAGTCTATCTCGACGGGATTGGTAGCAGCTCCGCCATCTGCTTTTGCTTCGCTTATCGCTCCGCCACCAGGTATCGATCCTGGACCCTGGGCTTCAAAGGCCCATGTGCTAGCCACTACACAATGGCGGAACCCGTATTCTCCCTCATAACTGGATTTGTACCAAACCAACAGGTGCAATTAATTTGTTGAAATTACCTTTGCCCCAGCAACTGGCCCATAAGCCTGCACAACGCTTCCAACTACTCCGCTTGAGGTTAAGGCCACTGCAAGATCTAACCCAGAATCTTGATCTGCCACTAAAAAGGCAACCGTTGGTCCAGAACCAGAAACTATTGCACCTAACGCCCCATATTCCTGACCAACATCTAATACCAAACGAATCGCAGGACGCAGCGAGCATGCAGCAAGTTGTAAATCATTTACTAATGCAGCACCAACACCGGGTGCATCAGCGGCAAGTAGTGATTGCATTAAAGCTTCATTTGTTTGTGGTTCAACAATTTCAAGTTCACCGCGCAATCGATCGCACTCTGCATAAACTGCTGGCGTTGATAGACCTACAGTCGAAACTGCTAATACCCAGTGATATGTTCCTCGAGAAAGGGCGGCAGTTAACTGATCGCCGTGGCCAGTGCCAATTGCCGTTCCACCACTTAACATAAATGGAACATCGCTTCCAATTTTTGCTGCAATCTCAGTCATTTCTTCGCGCGTCATATCAAGTGAATACAAATAATCTATTCCGATGATTGTTCCTGCAGCATCTGCGCTGCCACCTGCCATTCCGCCAGCAACAGGAATTGATTTCTTAATTTCAATGTGTGCATCAACTGTTAGGTCATATTCTTTTGAGATTAATGACACAGCTTTTGCAGCAAGATTATTAGCATCTGCCGGAACGCCGTGGGTTTGATCACCAGTTACGCTAATTGTCAGGCCAGAACCAGGCTCTCCTAATTTAATTGTTATGTCATCAAATATAGAGATTGCTTGAAAAACTGAGACTAGATTGTGATAGCCGTCAGCCTCTTTGGGTCCAACTGAAAGTTGTAGGTTGACCTTTGCAGGAACGCGAACGGTCACACTTTTGACTGGCATGATGCGACCCTATAACTGTGACTAGAAAATGTCAGGTGCAACGGCTGCGATCTTACAAAAACCTTCAATCTCTAAGGCCTCTCCGCGAAGTGTGGGATCAATGCCAGCCTTAATCAATATCTGCTCTGCTGCTGCCGATGATCCGTATAGCCCTGAAAGCGCCGATCTCAACATCTTTCGCCGTTGAGCAAATGCGTTATCAATTATTGTAAAAACTTTAACTCGCATCTCATCATCACCGGGTGTTGAGCGCCTGGTGAATCCGACTAGCTTTGAATCTACATTTGGTGCGGGCCAGAAAATAGATCGAGAAACTGTTCCAACATTTTTCACATCTGCCCACCATGCTGCTTTAACGCTGGGAATTCCATACTCTTTTCCACCAGGTTTTGCAGCAAGTCGATCAGCAACCTCAGCTTGAACCATCACAACGCCAGATCTGATCGTTGGGAATTTTTCTAGCAAATGTAGGAGCACAGGTACTGAAACGTTATACGGCAAATTTGCAACTAAGACAGTTGGCTGCCCAGGCAGTTCGGTAATTTTTAGGGCATCCTGATTAATAACTGTCAGATTTTCTGGATGATCAAAGTACTGTGCAACTGTTATTGGTAGTTGTTGGGCAAGTCTTGAATCTATTTCTACTGCGATTACTTCTTTAGCAATATCAAGAATCGCCAGAGTCAGCGAACCAAGACCTGGGCCAATTTCTAAGGCAATATCATCTGGTGTAACACCAGCGGTTCTAACGATTTTGCTGCAGACATTTGAATCAATAACAAAGTTTTGTCCAAGGGACTTAGAAGGCTTTAGATCTAATTGAGTAGCTAGTTCGCGGATCTGCGCCGCTCCAAGCAATGTCATGGAGCGAAGGATCCAAAGATTCGTTCGGCATTATCACTTAATGCACTGGCTAACTCTGCTAAATCTTGATCGCGCTCTGCTGCCATTGCTCGAACAATATTTGCAATCTGTGCCGGTGTATTTCCTGCCCCGCGATGTGGAGTTGGTGCCAAAAATGGTGAATCAGTTTCAACCAATAACTGATCTAAAGGAACAAGCTTTACTGCTTCCCTTAACTCGGGTGCATTTTTAAATGTTAATGTTCCTGCAAAGGAAAGAACGTATCCACGTTCGATGCAGATTTTTGCCATTTCTACATCACCTGAAAAGCAATGAAAGATAGTCTTTTCTGGCGCGCCAACTTCTGATAAAACTGAAAGAACATCATCGTGTGAATCTCGATCATGAATTACTAAAGCTTTATTCATGCGCTTTGCTAAATCTATGTGCCACTTAAATGATTCTTGTTGACGGGCTCTTAGCTCTGTTGGTGTGCGGAAATAATCTAATCCAGTCTCTCCAATTGCGCGGACACGAGGATGCTGAGCTAGTTGTTCAATTATTTTTAGATCTGCATCTAAATCCTCTACAACTGGCGCTTCATTAGGGTGAAGTGCAACAGCTGCCAATACAGAGGTATTCCATTTTTCCGCGGCATTTACACACCAGCGTGATTGCTCTGCTGAGTAACCAACTTGAACTATGCGATCAACATTTACTGATTTGGCCTCTGCAATGACATCTGCGACTTCCTTGGAATCAAATGCTGCATCAGTAACAATTTCCAAGTGTGCATGTGCATCAACAGTGGGAACTGGTAATGGTTCCGGCAGTGGAGCACGCGGACGATCAATGTCGCGATTGTGGCGATCTGCCATTTTTGATTAAGCAGTAACTTCTAGTCGTGGAAACAAAACTGGAGTCTTTGTCACTACTGCGCCTTTTGGTAACTGCCCCCATTTGGCAACAGATGAAATTGTTTGTGCGTTTAAATCTCCAAGTGTTGGTTGAGCACCAAGACTTTGCCACAAAATCTCGCATGTGTCAGGCATGAGTGGATTCAAAAGAACTGCCAGTGCTCGTAGGGATTCTGCGGTGTTATATAAAACTTCTTCTAAAACTTCTTTATTACTTGGATCTTTCGCTAGTATCCATGGCTCTTTTTCAGTGACATATCCATTTACTTTTTTACAAAAATCCATAATTGCAACTATTCCACCTTGAAAATCTAGGGCGCACATTGCTGCATCTGCTGTTAAAACTGTTTGCTTGAGAGCATCTTCTAATCCGGCATCTTTGGAAACAGCAGGAAGTACGCCGCCACAGTATTTTTCAATCATGGCAGCACTTCGTGAGGCTAAATTACCAAAATCATTTGCAAGCTCTGATGTGTATCGGGCGCTCATATCTTCCCAAGAAAATGAACCATCTGTGCCAAATGGAATTGCTCGCAAAAAGTAATAACGAAAAGCATCAACACCAAAGTGATCGGTAATATCTTTAGGAGCAATACCTGTGAGCTTGCTTTTGCTCATTTTTTCTCCTCCTACAAGCAACCAACCATGTGCAAATACTTTTTTAGGAACATCAAGGCCAGCTGCCATTAACATTGCAGGCCAAATCACGGCGTGAAATCTCAAGATATCTTTTCCAACTAAATGAACATCGGCAGGCCATGTCTGTGCAAATTTTTTGCCACCATCAGATGATGCCTCATCGGTTAGTCCTACCGCTGTTGCATAGTTAAGCAGTGCATCAAACCAAACGTAAACAACTTGATCTGTATCCCAAGGAACTGGGATTCCCCAATCAAATGTGGAGCGAGAGATTGAAAGGTCAGATACTCCCCCTTCAAGAAATGAAATTACTTCATTACGTGCACTTTCTGGTTGGCAGGCTTCGGGATTGCTGCGGTAGTGGTCAAGTAATGGATTTGTAAACTCTGACAACTTAAAAAACCAATTGTTTTCGTTGACCAATTCAATTGGTTTACTGTGGATAGGACAGCACTTTGCACCATCAATTTCAATCAAATCTCCAGGCAGCTTGAACTCTTCACATCCCACACAATATGGACCTTCATACTTGCCTGCATAAATGTGGCCAGAGTCCTTGAGTGATTGAAGAAATTTCTGCACACGTTCTGTATGCCGTTTTTCAGTTGTGCGAATAAAGTCATCATTTGCAATGTTTAGATGTTCCCAGTTTGGTTTCCATGCATCAGCTACAAGTTTGTCGACCCACTGTTGAGGTGCAACATTGTTTGCCTCTGCAGTACGCATAACTTTTTGTCCATGCTCATCCGTTCCAGTTAAAAACCAAACAGATTCACCCTTTTGACGATGCCAACGAGTTAATACATCACCGGCAACAGTTGTATATGCATGACCAATGTGGGGTGCATCATTGACGTAGTAAATAGGCGTCGTCAGATAGAAGGACTTGGTCATTGGCTCATCTTATTCGCATCAACGACCGCGGCATAAACAAGACGTTTGGATATCCCAAATTCATCGGCCACTGTTGCAATTGCGCCTTTTCGATCCATGCCAGCGGCTTCAAATTCCTTTACCCGCTTGACCATCTCATCTGCGGTTCGAAGAGCCGAATCAACTTCTGCACCCGCAATCACTAAAGTAATTTCTCCCAATACTTCATTTACATTTGCCCAACTCAATAACTCTGTAAGTGTGCCTCGAATAGTTTCTTCATAGCGCTTAGTCATCTCACGGCAAATTGCAGCTTTTCGTTCTGAACCAAAAACTTCAACTGCATCAATCAGGGATTCCTTTAATCTATGGGGTGCTTCAAAGAAAACCATAGTTCTTTCTTCAAATCGAAGTTTTTCAAAAGCAGAGGCCCTTGCTCCGGCAGTTCGTGGTGGAAAGCCTTCAAAAGAAAAACGATCTGTTGGTAATCCTGAAAGTGCTACTGCCATAGTGACCGCACTAGGACCCGGTATAACTAAAACTTCGAAGTTCTCGGCAATTGCCTCTCGCATTAATCTAAATCCAGGATCACTAATTGTCGGCATGCCTGCATCAGAAACGACTAAAACTGTTGCGCCATTTTTTAATTCAGAGAGCAGTTCTTTTGTTCGTTCCTCTTCATTGCCTTCAAAGAAAGATAAAACTTTTCCAGTGAATGTGACCTCAATATCTTGGCATAAACGATGAAAGCGTCTGGAATCTTCTGCAGCAATAATCGCTGCGTTCTCGATTGCACTCTTTAGTCGGCTGCTTGCATCCCCAGGATTGCCCAATGGAGTTGCAGCTAAAATGAGCGTCATGGCGTAATACTCTCAGTATTTTTGAGTAATGGCGCATACCCTTGACCGGTGACCGCCGCTATAGCCCCAGTTATCATCGCAATTGCATCATTTGTG
>B570J14230_10000326_pt1 | contig 18513 bp, 43 predicted proteins | sample LakMenepilimnion_3_FD_14230 | JGI IMG/M metagenome (IMG submission 14230) | reverse complement strand
CTAAAGACAACGAAACTAAATACGGTGCTTTTATGAAAGCAAACTTCCAACCATGGTGCGGAAGTTTCGTAAACTGGTGCGGGTCAGAATCTGGCGTAAAGATTCCTAATACTGTTTACACACCAGGAGGTGCAGCAGCATTTAAGAAAGCTGGTGCTTGGATTGATGTAGATGTTGCAGATCCAGAGCCAGGAGATATAGCGTATTTTGATTTCCCTTCAGATGGCGTCGATAGAATTTCTCACGTAGGTATTGTTGTTAAAGACAATGAGGATGGAACTGTTTGGTGTATTGAAGGCAACACATCTTCTAAAAAGTCTGGAAGCCAAAGAAATGGCGGAGAAGTATGTAAGCAACTTCGTGCATATAAGAAAAATAAAGCTGGCGTTCTTATTTCAATTGTAGGATTTGGAAGACCAAAGTTTGGTGGATCAGCAAAGCCAGAAGAAAAAAAGGCTACTAAGCCTAAGACAAAAGTTTGTCCTACCTGCGGGAAGTAATGAATAAATATTCTATTAAGATAGAGATAACAGCAGTCATTGAAGCTTTTAATGAAGATGATGCCAGAGACTATGTTAATGAAATATTTGGTACTGATGAAGAGGTTCAATCAGTAAAAATTGCGAGTATAAAAGAGAAAAAATAGCTTGACTTCTCTTGCTGTCGTAATGTATAATTGTATAGATAAGGCAATTTAAAAATGCTAAACTTAACAGAGCGAGGCGTAGAAATTCTGATTAAAAGATCAGATAATTTTTACTGGAACAACTATAATTTAATAGCGTGGGAAAAAAATAGTAGCGGGTATTTTAATCTCAAGGGTATTTATAGAAATAATTCCTGGGGAATCGCAAATGAGTTTCCAGTTAATTCCAAAGGTATATGGTCAATTCCGCTAAAACATGTCAGACATTTTAAATAAATTAAATTCAGACCAAGATTCTATAAGATGGTGGGATTTAGCAGCATGCAATGGCATGGACACAAATTTATTCTTTGATAAGTATGAGTCAGATGTTCAAATGGCTAATGCAATTGATCAGTGCTGCCTATCTTGCCCAGTTATAAGCATGTGCTACAAGTCTGGAGTAGATCAAGACGAGTACGGGGTTTGGGGCGGAGTGTTCCTATCTTCTGGACTGGTTGATAAAATCAAGAATGTACATAAAACTAAAGATACATGGAAGCAGCTAAAGGTAAAGCATGGTATCTAATGTATATGATAATAAACACTTTAAGTATGGAATGAATCAGTGGACTGGTGAACCTAATAAGCCAGTATTCTATACAGAAGAAATGAAAAAGAAAGTATGGGAGCTAAAGAAGCCTATGTTTCTTTTAATGGATATAGTAAAGTATCCAGACTTTCTGGCGTTAAGATTGTATGAAGATAACTTCATTCAGTTTGACGGGTTAGAAAAAGAAAAAGTTATTGATTATGTTACAAAGGTTAAAAAACTACTTGAGTCTTATGGTGTTCGAGTAGAACTTGAAGGGAAACCAACAAATTGAGCGAAAAAATATTATGTTATTCATGCAACAAAACAAAAAACAAGCTAAACTTAAAGAAGTCATCATTGCTACCAATTAATTTATTTATGTGCCAAACATGTATAGATGATAAACTTGAGCCAAGATGGGTAGTTTTAATTGCTGGAAGACAATTCGGTCACGAATCAGTTAAAGATTTTATACACAAAAGAAAGTACCTTGGATCAGAGATAACAGCTTCAGAGTTATTAATTTAAACTAAATATAAGGTATAATATGATATATAATGGAAATATCATACATAACCATAGTGGTTTCAATATTAGCGGCAAGCCTAAGTGGTTTTGGAACTGCTATTATTGCTGGAATTAGGGACGCCAAAAAGGAAAGAATTAGGCGGGAAGAAAAAGAAAAAGACCAGCTCAGATTAGATATAAAAGACCTTAAAATAGAGTTATATCAGTTGGAAAAAGAATTAACTGATTGGAAAGACAAATATTATAAGGCCATTCAAGATTTAATTGAAATGAAGTCTGAGTTAGATAGTGTAATTAATCAATTAAATCACTTAGAATATCATGAAATGCTGGACACAGAATAATTAAAATAGTACAATAAAGGTATGACTTGTATTGTTGCTATTGCCCAGAGTGGTGTCGTTTATATGGCATCAGATCATGCTGCCTCAGATGATAAAACTGGTTGGATCCTGTCAAGAAAAGAACCAAAGTGTTTTAAAGTTGGTCAGTATGCTATTGCATTTACAGATTCATTTCGCATGGGGCAAATTCTTCAGTATATGTGGACTCCACCAAAATACACACCAACAAAAACTAATTCTGGATTAGATAAGTTTATGAGAACTAAGTTTGTTGATTCAGTCAAGGCTGCATTTAAAGAGCATGGATATGGAAGCATCGGATCATCCTCTGAGGAAGATACTGGTGGAATTTTTATAGTAGGTCTTGAAGGTAGAATCTTTACTATAGATGAAGACTTTCATGTTGGAGAAAACATAGTAAACTATATGGCAGAAGGAAGCGGCGGACAGATAGCATTAGGAGCACTTCATGCTACAAAGAATCAAAAGAACCCAAGACTAAGGCTTAAAGCAGCGTTAGAAGCAGCAACTGAGTTTAATATGAGCGTAGCTGCCCCCTATACATACATTCAAGTTTAGTGTATAATTAGTTAATGGATATAAACGACTTAAGACCAGACTATTCAAAATCAATGGACATAAGAGGTGTACCAACACATGTATGTCCATGCGGTTGTGAAATATGGAACCTTAAAGTTATTTTTGATAGTTGTGAAATTGCAACTTATTTTTTAGATATGGAGTGTGCTAATTGTGGCACACTGGCAACAGCACCAACGCCACTGGATAGAGAAGAAGAAGAATGAGATCACAAAGAAGAATTGACATGCTAGAACTTGAACTGTACAAAATTAGAATTGAATTAGATATAATGCACGAAATAATGAGCAACATTATAAACGTACAGACCCAAGCGGCGGAAGCAAGAAATATGGATTCTGGCAAGTGGTATCCACGCAAAAACCCAAATCAGAATTCCTGATCTGTTGACAAACACCACTCTATTTAGTAAGATTAGCTTTATGAAAAAACTAATAGCTACTATGGCACTAATCGCCACAACAATCGCAATCACAGTAATGCCTGCACAGGCAAATCTAAAGCCAAAAACAGTTGTACCAACATTGGCTATTTTAGACACAGCGCTAGACACATCAATCCCATCAATTAAGTCAAGACTAGTTGCTGAGGTATGCATTTTAGATTGGGCATCATGTCCCAACAAAACTAAATTTATGGAGGGAACAGGAGCATCAGTTCTTCCAATTAGCATGTTGTCAACAAATAACTTTAACCATGGAACACAAATGGTTTCTGCAGCAATTGCAGCTAATCCAAACATTAATATCGTATTCATTAGAATTGTTGGCAATACATCAGCGGGCAAGGTACAAACTTATGGACTAAACACCCTTGTTAATGCTTTAACATGGGTTAATAACAACAAAGCTAAGTACAATATTGTAGCAGTTGCATCAGCACATGCTACAAATGCTCCAGTTATTAAGAGAAGCGCTTCATCTGCTTATTGTCTGCCAACAGCAGTCGATACAGTAATTTCTAATTTAAATAACTCTGGCGTACCAGTATTCTTTCCTTCTGGAAATAGTGCTGGAAATCCAAGCATGAAGGGCAAGATCGAATGGCCAGCATGTATTAGCCAGTCAATTGCAGTTGGTGGAGTTGAAACTCTAAATCTAGATAAGCCTCAAGTTTCTTTAACAAGCAACTATGATGCCAACCTTGTAGATCTATGGGGTGAAATCCAGCAACCAACAATTTATCCTGGAAATGTTAGTGGATATTCTTATGGAACATCTGTTTCTGTTCAAGTAATTGCTGCAAAGTACGTACAATTAAAGACCATGAAGCCAACGCTGACATCAACAGAGCTAATTTCATTAATGAAGAAAGCTTCTGATCCAATAGAAAACTCTTATGGACAAAACGTTTATTTGTTTAACTTGAGTAAAGTAATCAATGGATAGTAAGTTAACTATCCTTGAAGAAATAATCAAGGAGATTGGTGAGGAGTTGTACCAGAAATGGTACAACGCCCTCGCCATTGAAGATAGAACAGAAGAAGCATCAAAAGCAATGTCTACAAATGCTGGTGAGACAGCCTTGTGGGTAATCCAAACATTTATGAATAAGTTTAATAATGCAGCGGACGAACTAAAGGGAGAGTAAGTTGATAGTTACAGATGAAAGTTTTAATAGGGTTCTAGATTCTCATAATTTAGTCCTTATTGATTTTTGGGCTCCATGGTGCGGACCGTGCTTAAAGGTTTCTCCCATACTAGATGAGATATCAAATGAGCGTGGATTGTGGGTTGGAAAACTAAATGTTGATGAAAATCCTATAAAATCAGCAGAATACTCTGTAACCTCTATCCCTTATATGGTATTATTTAAGTCGGGGAAGCCAGTAAAAACTATTACTGGTGCAAAACCTAAGCATATTATGCTAGAAGAGCTTTCAGAATGGATCTAGAAAACATAGGTTCAGATCATCTAGAGTTTGAAATATGGCTCAAAAATGGTTACGACAGAGGCTGGGTATCTGATGTATTTTGCTATACACATGATGGGCCACCTTTAACAGATGAAGAAATGCAAGAATGGGAAGAAGGAGGAGATCCCTGCTCTTTCCATGTAAAAATAAATGCACTACATTAAATTTCTGTAATCGCAAAGGTCACAGAGGAAATAAGGAGAATAAATTAAATGAACTCATTTAAGAAAATCGCTCTAGCCATGGTTGCAGCCATGACTTTGGGCACAATGGTAGCAACACCTGCAAGTGCTAACACCATGTCAGTTGTAGCATCCACATGGAATGCCGCAAAAACAGGTGGCGCAGGGTATGACACTCCAGCAACTGCTGGAACAGCGCTAACGACTGCAATCGTACGTCCAGTACCTGCAGACAACACTGTTGACAATACAGACGTTGTTCAGATCGTAGCAACAGTAGTAGCAGGAACATCAGTTACTGCAACTTCAACAAATGCAACAATCGTATCTGCACTACACTCAACTGCTGCACCAGTAGGCGCAACATCAGGATCATCATCCTTGACAGTTGCAACTGGTACAGGAACAACAGCAACATTTTATGTCTACACAAAGACAACAGCAATTGGAACAATTGTGGTCACAAATGGCCCAGTAACTTTGACATACTATGTTCAAGGTACTGCTGGTCTTATTAATAATCTAACAGTTTCTGCTCCTGCTACAGGCGCTGCAGGAACAAGACAAGATATTACAGTATCTGCAACAGATGTATTTGGCAACAAGGTGTCTGGTAAGTCAATTACTGCAACAGTGTTTGCTGCTACAGCAGTTATGGATACAGCAACAGCAACAACTGGTGCAACTCTTTCAGACTTTGGAGTTGCAACATTTAAGGCAACGCTTCCAGCTGCTGGAACACGATCACTAATCACATTTAGTCCAACAACTGCTGGAGATGCAACCACTACCGATGTAGTTGGTCTACCTGCTCGTGTACTAGCGCCATTCGCAGAGATTGCAGTTCGTGATCTAGTATCAGAACTTGCTGCTGAGAAGGCTGCAAAAGATGCAGCACTTGCTGCTAAGGCAGTTGCAGATGCTGCAGTTGTAAAGGCTGCTGCGGATGCAGTTGCTGCTAAGGCTGCCTCGGATGCCGCAATCGCTGCTGAGAAGGCTGCTTCTGCTAAGGCACTTGCAGATGCAAAGACTGCTTCAGATGCAGCACTTGCTGCTGAGAAGGCTGCTTCTGCTAAGGCACTTGCTGATGCAAAGACTGCACACGATGCAGTCGTACTTGCTAAAGATGCAGCCATTGCTAAGCTGACAGCAGACAATGCTGCAGCCCTTAAGGCTATTAAGGCATCATTCAACTCACTTGCTAAAAAGTGGAATGCAAAAAACCCAAAAGCTAAGGTAACCCTAGTTAAGTAATATTTTAAGGGCAGTGGGAAACCACTGCCCTTAATTAGGGAAACTGATATGAATTTACTTTTAGAATTTAAAGAAGCAGCCATAAATGAAGAAGCTGTTTTGATTAAAGATTATTTTAAAACAGAATTTACTTGGCAAAATGTTTTAGATTTTGTATACGATCAAACAAAAATAAATAACCCTGACCTGGAATCAAAAAATAAGGAACAGGGCCCAGGCGTAGACACATACGGTAATATTTTAGCCCAAAAACCTATGTGGCTTGCTCCTCAAACTGGATTAGTCTGGGAACATTTTCCTGAAATGAAAGATTTTTTAGTTAAGATAAATAAAGAATCAGGTTTTAATGCAGACTTTTCAAATTGTAATTATTATAAAGAATGGGATGCCAGAGGATGTACCTGCGGAGCTTTGTGGCACACAGAAGGCATAAAAGTTTCATTGGGAGAAAAATCTGTAGGAGAGCATAGCGACCCTTGGCCAGCTTGCTACCTTCAATCAATTGGTACTTCTTTTTGGGAAATAAAAGGAAAAAACTCAACAACAACTTATGAGTTAAAAGAGGGAGACCTATTGTTTTTCCCTAAAAAAACAACACATCGTGTTTGGGCCCCTGGCCCAAGGACAGGTTTTCTAGTAAATGCTGATAGAAATAATCCTATTGCGGATGATCTTTAATAATGGTACAATTAAATAATGAATGGGATCACTTTCACGTAATACAAAAAAAAGTTTTAGGTGAATTGATTAAAGATATGGAAAGTTTAGAAATACCGCCAGACTGGAGACCAAGAGAGGTCTTGAGTTTAGTAATTAGAAAATTAAAAGAAAAAGAGGAATCATGTTAAAGAATTTAAAAAATTGGTTAGGATTCAATTCAGTTGAATCTCAGGTTGAAGCCATGCTAGAAGAAATTAAGACTTCGGCTAAGAAGGCACCAGCCAAGAAGGCACCAGCCAAGAAGGCACCAGCCAAGAAGGCACCAGCCAAGAAGGCGCCAGCCAAGAAGGCACCAGCCAAGAAGGCACCAGCTAAGAAATCGGCGGGATCAAAGGGTAACTCAGTAGCATGATCGACCCAAAGAAGAAAAGTATATACAAATCAATCACATGGCCATTTGTACATGTATTCTTTGTAGGTGGATTACTTTATATTGTAACTAAGCTTCTCACAGGAGAAGCTGAATGGGAGTATATTGGCATTGGGGCAATTTCATATTTGCTTGTAGAGATGTCATTTTATTATATTCATGAAAAAATCTGGGAAAAGATTAAGGCTAAGTAATTAAATTAATGACCGATTTAGATAANTGTGAAATTAAAGATTGTTTTGAAGAAGCAAAATATATAACTTCTACAGAAACCAAAATGATTCAAGTATGTAAGACCTGTTATAATAAAATTTATAAAAGGTAATCGTAAAAGGAAAAAAATGGAAAAGCTAATCAATCTATTGAAGACCTTCCAAGCTAACTCGGTTGTTTATACAAACCTTGTAAGAGGGTTCTTCTGGAATACAGAATCTGTATTGATGCGTCAATCACGAATTGTCTATGAGGATATCTATTTAGACTCTGAAGATGGCGTACACAACACCTCAACATGGCTTCGCCGATTAGGCGGAGAAGCGCCTTACACCCTAGAAGAGTATGCATCCAACCAAACTCTAGGAAATGTTAAGCCAGATACATACTGTGGCGTAGAAATGGCAATTCACTTAGTTCCAATTAATAAGAAGATGATCGAAGAGATTAAAAATCTTATCTCTGTTGCAAATGAAAACAACGAGTACGGACTATCATCATATCTATCTGAACGACTTTCAGCCCATCAAGAATGGAACTGGTTCTTGGAGTCAAGCCTAAAGCTTCCTCCTAACCCATGGAAGTCACTAAAAGACTAAGTTGTCACAATACAAGATCAGCGCAGTACAAATAGATGTAAACGGTCTATGTAATGCTGGATGTTGGTTTTGCCCAGTTTCTTATGAAGGAAACCCAAAATCTGCTATTAGAGATATGGAGTTGGGGGAGTTAGAAAATATACTCTCTCAACTTCATAATGGCAAAGGTGATTTTGTAGACCCTAATCTAAAAAACATTTATACAGCTAATTACAACGAAGTGTTATTGTATAAAAACTTTGAAGAGATGTTTGATTTGTATAGAAAATATAACTTTACAATAAACATACTTACAAATGGTACTCCACTTACCAAGAAAAAAGTTGATATAATTAAAAAAAATATCGATGTGATTGGTGGAATTCTTTTAAATATACCATCTGGAGATAAAACCAGATGGTCTAAGTATGTAAATTTAAATGAAAAAATGTTTGATAAAATGGTAGATAATGTTTTATATGCTGCAGAAGAACTAAATGAATTAGTTTTAGAAAATAGATTTTTTTTAATGGTTAATGGTCTAAATAATAATTCATTAGTTGAAAATGGTGGGTGGTTAGACATACTTCCTGGGGCTCCAGATTTAAATTTAGATGTAGAGTCTGGAGATTTAGCTCAAGAGGTTAAGCTATTAAAATCTATATTCCCTTCAATTGAAGTTTTCCCAGCCCACCATTTATACGACAGAGCGGGCCACCTTGCTGATTCAGGAATAATTGATCAGACTTCAGCTATTAATAAATATTTGGCGGGAGAAGGCAAGAAGGTAATAGGATGCAATGGTGGATTAGGAGTAAGAAGCAGAACTAATGAGTGGATACATATTAACCCAAATGGTGACTTATTTATCTGCTGTGCTGATTTTGATTTTAAGACAGTGTACGGAAATTCTAATAAATCTACAATTAAAGATATATGGTTTAGCAAAGAGAGAACAAGCATGATAGAAGACTCATACTCTAATATGTGTACCAAGTGCTCAGCGGCCATCTGGGGCTAGCGCAGATGTGTTGGATATGCGGATGTGCAGACCACGTGGGTCTTGGCAATGAGAGGCCCACAGAGGCAGAGGTTGATCCTAATCAACTAAATGATATAATAGATTCATAAGTGGAATACTAGTCCCGCTTAAATAAATAACCTATAGGAGCAATAACATGTCAGACGGAAAAGATTTAAACGGATTTACATCACCAAAAGTAAACGATTCAACAGTATGGGGTAACAACGAGCAGTACGCAGCTGACCCAAAGGCAGCATTCCCATCAACAGACGTTTCAAACCAAGCGCAGGCTCAGGGTCCAAAGTAATATGTGCTTTGAATGCGGTTGCGAAAGCGTAGGAAGCGAAACTGGAATTAAAGAAGTTAATATCCAGGATGTATCAGATCAAAGGGATCAATAATGTGTAAAGATTGTGCATGCGGTAAAGACGAGCAAATTCAGTATGAATCAGCTCCATCACCAGCTAACAATAATGTTGTAACTATCTCACAAATTAAGGGAGCGTAGTGTCAGAAAACGTTGTAAGCTCTGGAGAAGCAACAAAAAAGAATCCTTCTCAGGGTAAATTTAAATCTGGCGTACAGCCTAAAAGACCTCCAATGAAAATCGATGTCAACAAGCACGGTATTAGAAGAGAAACACCAGCTGTTCCTCAAGCACCTAGAAAAACTGGAAGAAAGAAAGTATAATGCCTCCAAAAAAATTTGGCAGGCAAGTACCTTTTAACGACACGATTATTCGTGATGGTAAAATTGTGAGATTAAGAAAAGACGGTAGAATAAAAGCTATCGTAGGAGATTACTCTCCAAAACATCCAAAGAAATAGACTATCTATTATCTTTCTAAAAGTAGGAACTATCAATTGATTATAAATGGTAAAGAGATTGAGGTAGAAAAACTTCATGAAAAAGTTTGGGTGTTTAAAAATGCCCTAAGTAACTCTAATGAGATGCTAGAATACTACCTAAGTAACCATGAAGATAAATCAATTCCTTGGTATACGTTTGGTTTTCATATAATAATACCAACATCTAGAGGATACTTTGAATCATTTCCCAGCAAAGATGATTGGCAAAAGTTTATGGATGAAAATTTTTCTGATAAAGAAATTGGAATTACAAATAATGAGTACGTTAAAGATTTGTTTAAAGTGTTTCATGAATCTTCAGTTCAGTACTTTGGCTCAGTTAAAGTGGATTACGATAACTGGTGCTGGGATTCGGTTGATATAGCTTACTATAAAGACGGAATGGGAGTTAACGATTTCCAGGGCATGAACTACCACACTGATTTCCAAGAAGAAAGAAGAGAAGATCCTGGACTAAAGTTTGGAACAACATGCTTATTCTATCTGAATGATGATTATGAAGATGGTGGAGTAAACATCATAGAGCTAAGTGATGATAAGGAAGATCTACTCAGTCACGTATACTACAAGCCAAATGCTGGTGACTTAATCATGTTCCCTTCTGGTCACCCTTTTTACCATAGCCCAATGATTGCTAAGGGCGGATCTAAAGCGCTAATTAGAGCTTACTGGAGATACGAGTACCCAGGATCAGAAGCCTGGCATTCTGAAAAAGCTCAACACTCTGAAGAAGAGTGGACAGAAATTCTTCGTGAAAGACACAAGGAAGGCTCTTATAATCAAGGAAGGAGCCTTAATAAGTGGAACGAGAAAATAATCGAGAACGGCTGGAACAAGAACTTAATCAAGAAGGAAGTCTAAAGCAGCTATATTTTTTGCATATACCAAAAACTGCTGGTAAATATGTATCTGCAAATATAAAGAAATCTTTAGATAAAAATAATATACCTTACTATATAAGTACACACTATCCAAACAATAAAAATTTTGTTAACAAAGCCTACATATCTATGCATGCTGGTACCTATCCAATTGATCTAATAGACTCTTTAGATGTTGCTGTTGTAGTAAGACACCCAGTTGAAGCTAGACTAAGCTATTTTAATTTTATATATAATCGTGCTCTTTTTTTAAGAGATGAGTATATTGAAAGAAAGTCCACGCTGGAAAAATTAAGATACTATCTTTTTGAAGATCCAAATTTTAAGCTACACAATAACTATCAATCCAGGTTTATTTGCAATTCAGCTGATGAGCGCTCATTTGATCCTAGAAGCTTTTACACAAAAAATCATGAAGAAATGATGGATCCATTTTTTAAAAAGGGAGAAGCGTTTACTTGGTTTGTTGGAAACGAAAAAACTTCTCAAGAAAATGCAATGGAAGCGATAAAAAAGTTTAAAATTGTAAACTCTTTAGACAATATTGCTATGTTTGAAAAAAATATCAGCGATTGGTTTAATGATAACTATCAAATAGAAATAGATTTTGACCAGAACAATCTTATAAACTATGGATCTTTTTCATACGGAGATGAGAAAAACATTACTACTGAATACCTGATGTCTCTTATATCTGAAGAAGACATTGATCTGATTATAAAAAATAATGATATTGATTACTTTATTTACAATTATGTGAAGGATAATGAGACAAATGGCATTTCTTAGAGGAGATCTGACTCCAAAAAAAGAGTTAGAAGATTTTAATTTTAGATTTAATAAAACTTATGATGTAGATCATATTGCAGATGCTTTACAAAAATTTAGCTCTGAATGGCTAATTAATCAGAATAGGCAAAATATGGTTTATGTAGGCAGAGCAAATCCACATGCACACACACAAACATTTATAGTGCAAGACCACAGCCTAGAGTGGGACTTTGGAACAAAGATAGATGCAGTCGTTAAAGACCAAAACATTTTTGATTTAGTCTCACCTATAGTAAAAGATCTAGAGTCAATCTACGTTGGCACTTCTGGAAGAGTCCTACTGATTAAGCTTGAATCCAATAAGGATGTTTCAGAGCATACCGATAAAGGAGATTACCTATCTACTGTAAAGAGATTTCATATACCGATTATAACAAATGATAGTGTTTATTATACTGTTAATGGAGAAAAAATTAACATGAAGTGCGGAGAATGTTGGGAGATAAATAACTTAAAGCCGCATTCTGTTTTAAATGATAGCAGCATAGATAGAGTTCATTTATTAATAGACATATTCCCAGATTCATCTAATAAATGAAAAATATAAAATTAATTAACAACTTCATATCTGAGGAAGACTCTTTGTTTTTAATAGACTGGATCGATAAAAATTCGGATGATGATTTAAAGTTTAAAAGTAGGGTCGGTATAGCCGTAAATAAAGGATTGGCATCTAGAGCAATATTCCCAGACCAAAAGCCCCCGTATTTGTTTAAAGATTTAGAGCCAATTATAAATAAGTATTCTAAAAAATTTATAGACACTGTTAAGTCAGAATATAAAATAGATCAAGATTTATATTTTTATGGAGTTTCTATAACAAAACTATCAAAAGATATACAGCTTAGAATACATCAGGACGTCCACAACGATTTCTCATCTTTAGTTTGGAGCTGTGTTATATACCTTAACGATAATTATTCAGACGGAGAAGTTGTTTTCTTGGAGAGCTTTGACGAAGCTGATTTTGAAGAATCTCCACATGCAGCACGATACGGTAATACATTTTATTTATATAAAGATGGCGCAGGCGGTCTTGTGTGCAAGCCAAGAGCCTTGGACGCATTTGTTTTCCCAGCCGATCAATGGCACGGTGGCAGGATGATATCAGACGGAACTAAGTATGCTGTAATTCTATGGCTTGTTAAAGAAAAGGAATATGAATTTAAAGGTTTTGATTCTAGAGAAGTATTAAAAAATATATATAAGGATTGACAGCTTTACTTATAGTGCTGTATAATATAGATATGAATAACTTTATTATATTTGCCACAGCTATATTTGCAGTGTGTGCTTACATAGGAATAAAACTTTATAGAGAAATGTCTGTAATTTTAGATGCAAAAAGAATACAAGAGCAGTTCAAAAAGGATAGCTTTTGGGAAACACAAGAATCTTTTGAGGAGTAATAACAAATGATTAAACCATTTGGCAACCTGTTGTTAGTAAAAGAAGATAAAGTTGAGGACAGAACCACAACGTCTGGCATAGTGCTTATGGCATCATTAAGTGAATCTAACCTTAGAACTGGTAAGATTGTAGAAATGGGAAACGGAGAATATAACTATAAAGGCGAGCTCATTCCTATAACGGGCCTCAATGTTAATGATATAGTTTATTACAACCAAAATAGCGGAACAGATATTGAAGATACAGATGGAGAAAAGTACTTACTTTTAAATACAAAAAGTGTGCTTGCAATAAAAGGATAAGTGTTGCGTAAACAATTTAAGTTTAAAACAATTTTAAAATCTGTCAATTTAACTGTTAAAACTAAGTGTCCAGAAAAGTGGCTTCTTGTGGATAGAGAAACTGGTCAGGTTTACCAGGGAAGCGAAAAAGGACATTGGGACAGACTTGATCCAGTGATTAAAGACGCAATAAACAAAGAAATGCTATAATTAATTCATGACTACTCCAATAATTCACGATATGCCTGGTGGCGTAATATACATTGAGAATGCATTTCCTAAATCTAAAGAGTTTTTAGATTTTGTGGAATCAAATGATCAAAACCCTGAAATTTTAAAAGTTTTCCCTTCATGGAGCACATGGATTAACGGCTATCCAGTTAGCTTAGACGAAAATGATTTGACAAAATGGGAACAGATATTTCCAGACAACGAAGGAGCCTTAGCAGGAGTTGCTAAGATGTTAGACTGGGACCTTTCTTATAATGAAGACAATCAATATTGGCCCCGCAAAGATATTTCTAATTATGCTCAAGAAAGCAAAGCTCATCAATTGGCATTGCCAGCTATCAAAATGATAGAAGATGATTATGTTAACGCTTTAAAAATTTGGTCAGAAAAGACAAACAATGATCTACCGCATCACATAACCAGAAACTACTGTATTAGAAAGTATAGAATTGGTGGTTTCATGGGGCCACACATAGACAGAAACATTTTAAACCCAAAAAATTCGATGGACTGGACGTCTCTCATATATTTAAATGATGACTACGAAGGCGGAGAACTAGTGTTTGATCAGCTAGGATATTCAATAAAGCCTTCAGCTGGGAGCATAGTTTTTCTTCCATGCTTGGTTTCTCATGAAGTTAGTGAAGTGATTTCTGGAAACAAAACTTATATATTTTTGTTTATGCATACTGGAACAGGAATAACTTCAGCTCTTGGAGAGCCTTACCAAAATATGGAAGAAAAACTAATAAGTTTTAATAACAATAATACTATTGACAACATTTAGTTCATATTATATAATGAACTATAATGATAAATAAAATAATTTGTCGCATCAAGGGACACATTCTCGTAGCAGCAGGCTCATGCCCATATACAGGATCAACTTATCAGTACTGCGAGAGATGCAGATTAATGATACCAATTCAGGCGGCGCAATGAAAGAGCCTAAGATAATGAAAATGGACTGGCGTCCTTTAGGATATTGGCCAGTATATAAAGATGGAAAGCTTACATGGGAAAAGGATCCAAAAGATGATTGAATGGATAGCAAGGCGCATATTTAGCTGGACTAATCTCAGAGAATATATTTTTGATGAAGTTCACCTTTACGATCATCTAGATACAATTGTTAATGACCCAGAAGGAATGAAGATTGCATCATCTAGCTGGATGGAAGGCGACATGTGGTATGGCTGGAACTACGATAGTAACGCCAAGCGTTACTATTTTGATGACATTGGCAATAAGTCTCTCATTGGATTGTGGGAAGATCAATGGTTAAAAAGGGCAGATGCCTAAACATTGGGAGGATAAATCTCAATGGATCACCAGCTGTCCAATATGCTATTGTGCAGTAACACATCAACTAAGAGATTATCATATTCAGTATCATGAAAATCAAATAAGAATGGTAATGCCAATAGATGAAGTATAACAAATTAAAGATATTATTAAAGCCGTATAGGGCACAATTTGATAGATCACCAAGACACATAAAGGTTATTTCTATCTTGTGTGTTGTCTGGCTGGCTTCACCGATTGACCTATTCGATATACTTTTCCCTTGGGCTGCATTTACCGATGATATATTTATTGCAGGCGTCCTGCTTAAAATGCTTTATAAACACGGCGGGTTGCCAGAAGATAAGGTTATCACCCCTATAGAGCTATTAAAAAACTTGTTTGGAAAAGATAAAGAGCATAAGCATACAGCAATGACATACGAAGAGCTTGCAATTTCAGCTAAAATATACTTAGAGCAAGTGTCAAAAGATAAATCTAAGAATATGATATAATATGATTATGGACAATAATGATATTAATTTAACAGATGAAGAGATCTCAAAGGGATATGAATCAGATAACCCAGATGAAGATAAATGGGACAACCTAGAAAAGGCTTGCTGGAGCGGATACAAGCAGGTTGGTATGAAAGATAAGGGCGGAAAGAAAGTCCCTAACTGTGTACCAGTAAAGAAGTCTCTATTTGGCACAGAAGGACCACAGAGTCTCATCCCAAGGAATAAGTAGCATGGGCATATTAGATAACCTTGAAGCCTATCTAGAGGCGGAAGAGCCAGAAAAATGTCATTACTGCACTAAAGCAGCTAAGTATAATGATTTAGCAGAAGTAGATACATGTAGATATGATGTAGTAGGCGTATGTGAATGCCATTCATTTAAAGGGTTAAGCTCATAATATAATCTAATATTGACCGAAAAGTGAAGTCGAAAAGTAGAGACCCCCTTGTCAGTACCTGACATAAATGATATACTAAATACATGTTGCAGAGTTTAGAGATACCTGATCCATTTACTGCTTTTCGTATAGCAAAATACGCAAAACAAAAATATGGTGCTAGATATGACTTCTTTAGCGGTGAATGGGATATGGAATGCGGTGCATGCCAAGAGCCATTAAACGCTCCAACTAANAAGATATTGACTAAGATCAGGCTATATCATACTCGTAANGAATGTCTTGGNGGATACTGATGAGNGATATTGATCCTGACAGATCAATGCGTCTTAAATTAGTTATAGAAGAGATGCTTAAAGATATTGATATGAGCGGTGAAAAGTGGAATGATCGTGATAAAAACGGGATCCCGTATTGGGAAAAAGAACGGGGTGACAAATAATGTGGTCATATGTATTGGCAGCAATAGGTGTCACAGGCATATATTTTGTAGGTCGTAAACATAGGTGGGCATGGCTATGGCTCATATTCAACGAATGCTTGTGGATAATTTACGCAGTTGCTACTAATCAATACGGTTTCATATTTGCCGCTGTTGCATATACTTTAGTCTATATTAAATCATTCCTTAGCTGGAAGAAAGAGCCAGTAAATGAGATTCATCTATGAACAACGAAACAATTTATATATCTATAGCAGCATGCAAAGAAGAGTTTTTAGTTCAAACAATCAAAAGTGCACTGGCTAACGCAGACAATCCAGATCTATTGTATTTTGGAATAGCCAATATGGTTATAGATCAAAAAGACTTTTTGTCAGATCCAATATTCAATCATCCCAGACTAACCTATGTAGATATAAAGCATGAGCGCCCACTAGGCACTGGTATTGGTAGGATGATGGCCTCTATTATAAATTATAGAGACCATGAGTATTTGCTGCAAGTTGACGCACACAATGTTTTTGAAAAAGGATGGGACACTACCCTAAAGCAACATTATAACGATCTGTTAAAGATTTGTGATAAGCCTATCATATCTACAAATCCTCTTAGATGGATAGATGGACCAAATAAAGAGGTATTTCTGCATAACAATTTGAGGGGTATAGCGGTAGACCCATTTGATTTTAAAACTGATGAAAATTTTGGTTCATTAAAAATACAGGTTATTTCCATAAATGCTTCCTCGTATGCAAACGCTCAAGTACCAAGCGAAGAAATGATGGATTATGCTTTTATTGAGGGTTGTCATGTGGATTGGCAAGAGGGGCAAGATTTTGTTGAGCACGGACTGATATTTGCTTCATTTATGTTTACAAAATTTGGTTTTACTCGTGAGCTGATGCATGATCCAGCAAACCCTTTCAACGGTGATCAAATTAATCTATCTTTTAGAGCGGGCACTAGAGGATACAGAATGTTCTCAATCAAGAAGTGTATAATGTGGTCTAAAGACAAGTTTAACGATGGTAAGCTTTTGTCTGACGATGACTGGAGAACTCTTGATAGAGGCAAAATTGGAAAATTTAACGAAGTTAACTCTCAATTTGATCAAACTGAAATATTTTCTGGGGAATACCTAGGATATTGGGGAGCACCAAACAAGGAATCAATTGCTGAGTATTATAATAAGATAGGGATAGATTTATCTAAATACTTTATATCAAAGAGAGAATACCTGGTTGGAAAAGGTGAGGGCGGGGGAACCAATGGATAAGTTTCAATCATCCTATGAGAAGTATGTAAATACAGAGCCATATAAGGTAGCATGTACTCAATGTAAGCAACTATATATCAAGCAAGATGATGACCCATTCATATGCCTTACATGCTCAGCAGGATAATGGTAGAATAGACGTATGAAAAAATACATGGTTGCTGATCTGGTAAAGGATCTAAAAGAAGACCAAATAAACTACCTTCTGATTAATTATAATATTACTAGATCTGATGCTAAGTATATTGTCGACAATTATAGAGATACATACACCCAAGATCTAATAGCTAAGGCAATGGATGTCTATGGTCTAAATATGAGAAATGCTGAAGAATTTGTGGACAACTACCCAAATGAGTCATCTTGGGCAGATGTAGAAGAAGTGGCAGAATCCCTTGGCGTAGACATCACTGATGTGGATGATGATGACATTGAGAACTATATGGAAATGGGCGGGAACAAAGGGGAGATGGAATCCTCAATAGGACCAATACAATGGATCTACGATAATACACTAAAGGCATATATAGTCTATCTTGTATTAGAAACTGCTAAAGGACCAAGAGATATCATATACAGATTAGATAGAGATATGATGAAAGATTGGAAAGATTCTAGCTCTATTGGCGAACATTATAATAATATAATTAGAGGAAATAAATCCATAGAAGATCCAAGTACATCTTGTGGCTGTGGTCCAAATCCCTGTGAACCAGGTCAAATAGACCAATTCAAAAACAAATACGCCTCCTTATCCTAGTATCCCCCTCCTTTTAATCTCCCTTGTATGAGCCTCCTAGAGGCCTATAAAGTGGAGTATTGTGGAGTAAAGTGGAGAATCATACTATCAATTTAGATCCAAATACTATCATTATATATAGTTAAATATACCTGTGTAATGGAACAAACGATATCATTTCGTAATCATAATGTCAATAGGGCCCATATAAAGCATATTGGCCAATATTTGTCAATAGATATTCCAGGAAATTTTTTTATTTGTTCGTAAAGAGCAATTTTGGCCCATATTTATGGCAAAAAATTATGTCTAATTCTGTATAATTTGTCTCATATAATGAGATATTCTATACAGATTTTGACAGATTTTGATCAATATGCATACAAATTCCAGCGTATTTTT